>Ga0315282_10000667_pt1 | contig 67584 bp, 60 predicted proteins | sample YL17G07_20_MG_FD_203693 | JGI IMG/M metagenome (GOLD analysis project Ga0315282, IMG submission 203693) | Sediment microbial communities from Yellowstone Lake, YNP, Wyoming, USA - YL17G07_20 | ecosystem: Environmental > Aquatic > Freshwater > Lake > Sediment | place: USA: Wyoming | collected...
GGAACGGTTTAAGCGGCGCTATAAGGTGCAAGATTAAATAGACAGGGCTGAGGAGGCAGGAGCGGGTCAGCAGCCGCTCCTTTTTATTTATTAGAGGTTTTGTTGTGACCAAGAGATTTTATTATGGGGGTCAGGCGGTTATTGAGGGGGTGATGATGCGGGGGCGGAAGGCTATGGTAACCGCGGTGCGTCACCCTGGCGGTGGGCTGGCTATAGAGACCCAGCCGCTGGCAGGTATCTATTCCGGTGGGATGAGGCGAACCCCGCTAATACGTGGCATCATTATCGTAATCGAGGCTCTGGTTCTAGGGATTAAGACCCTGCTCTACTCAGCTAATATCTCTCTGGAGGAGGAAGAGGCAGAGATTTCTGGAGTATTAGTTTGGCTTCTGGTAGCTGTTTCCCTGGCATTGTCTGTGGCTCTATTCTTTTTAGCCCCCCTGTTCCTTACCAAGTTGCTTGTCCCATATATCAGCTCACCCCTGCTCTTTAACCTGATAGAGGGCTTTATCCGAGTGGTTATCTTCATCATTTACCTTAAGTTGATAAACTTTATCCCTGATATCAAGCGGGTATTTGCCTATCATGGTGCTGAGCATAAGGCGGTAAACGCCTACGAAGATGGTGCCCCGTTGGAAATAGAAGCGACCAGAAGGTATAATACGGCTCACGTTCGGTGTGGCACTAGCTTTCTTTTTGTCGTATTGATTATAGCCATCGTAGTTTTTGCCCTTGTTGGTTTGCCATCCTTGTGGCTGATGGTTTTATCGCGAATTGTGCTCATCCCAGTTATTGCTGCCCTCGGCTATGAGGTTATTTATTTTGGCAACAAACATATTGATAATGCCATAGTCAGGGCTTTTCTGACCCCAGGACTCTGGTTACAGTCGCTGACGACAAGGGAACCCGATGATAGTCAGCTAGAGGTTGCTCTATCGGCGTTAAGGAAGGTAGTGGAGCTTGACCAGGTTGAGGAGACAGCCTAGGTTTCCACATCCCGCTTGGTCAGCTGTTGAAAGAAGCAGGTCTTATTGCCGGTGTGGCACACCGGACCGCTGGCTTTACCTTTAATCAGGATGGTATCGCTATCGCAATCCTTCCATATTGAACTTACTTTGATGATGCTGCCCGAGGTCTCTCCCTTGTGCCAAAGCTCCTTTCGGCTGCGGCTATAAAACCATACCTCACCGCTGGAAAGGGTTCGGCGCAGCGCCTCCTCATTCATATAGCCGAGCATCAGCACCTCGCCACTATCAGCATCCTGAGCTATAGCCGGGATAAGCCCCTTTTCATTGAACTTTAGATTCTTTATCAACCCACCCCCTTTATCCCCCTCCCTTAATAAGGGAGGGGGAATGGTTTTAAAAGAGGGGCTAACGCCCCTCTTAGACACCCCGAAGAGGGGAAAAATTCTTCTTATAAATGCAGGCTTCGCCTCTCTTTAACTCTCCTTTGAACTATAGGCAGTATAGGCTTTGAAGGGGCTTGGCCCCTTCAATCTACCCTCTGTGGACAAGTTAACACTTTCCTCCGACTAGCTAATGGTGGCTAGAGCCTGTTTCAGGTTAATGTCTCCGGTATAAAGTGCCTTACCTACTATGGTACCTTCAACACCAAGTGATTTGAGCATCATGAGGTGGTTTAGTGATGAGATGCCACCAGAGGCAATGACTGGTCGCCTGACTGTGTTTACCAGTTCAGCGATAGCCGAAAAGTTGGGCTCAGTGAGGGTGCCATCACGGTTAATATCGGTATAGATAAAACGCCTAACCCCCAGTTTTACCATAGATTGGGCAAATTCTAGAGCTGCTAATCCCGTCTCTTGGCGCCAGCCATGGGTAGAAATATATCCGTCTCGGGCATCAATGGCAACGATGATAGACTCCCTGAACTTCTGGCATGCCTGTTTAACCAGCCCTGGGTCTTCTACGGCGGCTGTGCCCAGAATGACCCGCTCTATGCCAGCCTTTAGCATCTGCTCAATGGTTTCCAGTTGGCGGATGCCACCACCCAGTTGAGTCGGAACCAGTACTGCCCTTGCTATCTCAGTAATAATATCCAGATTATAGACCTCGCCGCTAATGGCACCATCAAGGTCAACAATATGCAGTCTTGGTACCCCCAGCGATTGCCATTGCAGTGCTACATCTACCGGGTCGTCAGAGAAGACCGTTTCCTGGTCAAAGTTGCCCTGATACAGGCGAACGCACTTACCGTGTCTAATGTCTATGGCGGGGATGATTTCTATAATAACCTACCTTATAGATTGATATTGGAATACTTTCGCCACGGTCGGGCTTTAAATGCTTTTTGGTCTTTATTTTTATCTTGCAGAATATCCAGTGCTCTATTTATCACCTTTCTGGTATCGCTGGGCATTATGACATCGTCGGTATAGCCTCGCTCAGCACTACAATATGGATTCTCATAGATTTCGCTGTATTCCTGAATTCTCTTGGCTCGTGTCTCTTCCGGGTTTGATGATTCCCTTATCTCCCTGGCGAAGATGACGCTGGCCGCAGTCTCAGCACCAACGATGGTGACCCGAGCCGTGGGCCAGGCAAATACAAGGTCAGCACCAATACCCTTATCCAGCATTCCGTAATGGGCACCGGCGTAGGACTTGCGTATGATGATTGAAACCAAAGGAATTGTGGCATCAGCCCAGGCAAAGAGCATTTTGGCGCCATGGCGCAGGATACCCTTCCAGTCCTGCTCCGAGCCTATCATATAACCAGGGCAGTCCTGAAGAGTAACCACCGGGATGTTGAACAGGTCGCAAAATCTGACGAACCTTGCCCCTTTGTCTGAGGCATCAACATCAATAATTCCTGCTGCCCACATCGGTTGATTTGTCCAGATACCCACCGGGCGCCCGTTAAACCGGGCAAAGCCAGTGATTACACTCTTGGCATGGTCCTTCAGTATCTCAAAGAAATAGCCATCATCTACTATAGCTTTGATTACCTTGTACATGTCATAGGGTTGAGTTGGACGGTCAGGTATTATGGTGTCCAGTTCAGGGCATGTCCGGTATGGGTCATCGTGGCACTCAATACGGGGTGGCATTTCCCTATTGTTAGACGGTAAGAAGGATAAAAGCTCCTTGGCTTTGTCTATGGCATCTTTATCGTCCTCGGCTATTATATGGGTCTGCCCTGATTTAACGGCATGGGCCTTCCATCCCGAGAGTTCCTCAAGGGAGATTTCTTCCCCGAGTTGGGTCTTAACAAAAGCAGGACCGGCAATTCCCATAAAGCCGGTATGCCGACATTGAATAAGGAAATCCTGCATAATCGGGTGATAGGCTTGCCCTCCCAGGCAAGGACCCATAAGCAGGGCTATTTGAGGGATGATACCCGATGCCAGGATTTGAGCCCGGAATATCCAACCGTAGGCTTCCAGGGTATCCATTCCTTCCTGGAGTCGGGCACCCCCGGAGTCATTCATACCGATAAATGGCCACCCCATGTCCTTGGCGAGATTGATGGCTCTGATTTCTTTCAAGCCATGATATTCGCCAAAGGTTCCAGCCATAGCCATATAGTCCTCGGCAAAGGCAACAACCGGTTTGCCGTTCACTAGCCCGTAACCTGTTACCACCCCCTCGGCGGGCACCTCCCTCTTGTCCATGCCAAAATGCACCGTTCTATGCTTAACAAACAATCCTAGCTCGGTGAAGGTGCCGGGGTCAAAAAGGTATTCTATTCTTTCCCTGGCTGTCCACTGTCCCCCTTTGTGGCGCTTTTCAATAACATCGGGGGGTGCCATCTGCAATATTTTGGCTCTCTTCTTCTTGTATTCCTCAATTAGCTCTTTTGTTGTTGCCATTTTGATACCCCCTTCTCCTTTCTAAACTTAGACTTAAAAGCCGTGTGTATTATATCATTATTATTAGCGGGTTAACAACGCTGCCCTTTGAGATTGTTTATTAACCTCACCCCCTTTATCCCCCTCTCCTTTCTCCTTGAAAAGGAGAGGGGGAAGGAGAAGAAAGAGGGGCGTCAGCCCCTCTTAGACGCCCCAACAGTAAGAGAGGCGAAGCCTCTCTTACTTAAATATTTCCCCCTTCCCTTAATAAGGGAAGGGGGTCAGGGGGATAGGATTACCATGTAAAACTAAAGCGGGTTCCCTGAAAAATCAAGGATTTTTCTGGGTGCTGAGGGGGATAGGTTGCTAAATGACCTTCCCTTTGTTCCTTGACACTAGTAGGTGAGGTTGTTAAACTATCTTACTATAGTCAGCTTTCGCTTAGGTGCTCCATTGGTTGAGAAGGCATCATTTAATCCTTCGTCACCAGAACCATTGCACCGAGGTCTGGTGCAGATTTTTACCGGTGATGGGAAGGGGAAGACCTCGGCAGCCATAGGTGCAGTAATCCGAGCCCTGGGTCACGGTCTGAGGGTCTATATTGCCTTTTTTATGAAGGGCGACTATCCCTACGGTGAACGCAGCATTCTATCTCAGTTCCCCAATGTCACGATGGAGAGCTTTGGGACTAGGGGCTTTGTTGACCCGGCAAATATCAAGCTAGAGGAAAAAGAGGAGGCAAAGCGGGGTTTAGCTGCTGCCCGTAAGGCTATGCTCAACGGTAGCTATGACCTGGTAGTCCTTGATGAAATCAACCTTGCCGTAGCCTGGAATCTGGTTGAATTGGATGACGTGGTCAAGCTTATTGAGGATAAACCTTCGGGTGTTGAGCTTATTCTTACCGGTCGCCGGGCTGATAGTGAGCTGGTCAAGGCGGCTGACTTAGTTACCGAGATGCTAAAGATTAAGCACCCCTACGATGAGGGGGTGGCGGGGCGAGAAGGGATTGAATATTGACTAAACTCTGAAGGAGGGATTATGAAGGTCACACTGAGTGTAATTAAGGCTGATGTTGGTGGTTATGTTGGGCATTCTGAATCTCATCCTGATATTTTAGCCAAGGCTAAGGAACATCTGAGCAAGGCGAAAAAACAGGGGTTACTAGTTGACTTTTATGTAACCAAGTGCGGGGATGACCTGCAACTGATTATGACCCACCAGCGTGGTGAGGAGGATGAAAAAATCCATAAACTTGCCTGGGATACCTTTGTTGACTGCACCCAGCTAGCCAGAGAGTTGAAGCTTCACGGCGCCGGGCAGGATTTGCTCTCCGATGCCTTTTCCGGCAATGTTAAGGGGATGGGTCCCGGGGTGGCGGAAATGGAATTTGACGAGCGCACCGCTGAGACCATTATTATTCTTATGGCGGATAAGACCTCAGCCGGGGCATGGAATATGCCGCTGTATAAGATGTTTGCTGACCCGTTTAATACCATTGGACTGGTTATCGCCCCCAATATGCACACCGGTTTTGCCTTTGAGGTGCTCGATGTGAAAGAGCATAAGAAGATAACCTTTAATGCCCCTGATGAGATTTACGATCTGCTTGTTTTCATTGGTGCGCCGTCACGCTATATGGTAAAGGCAGTCTACCACCGAGAAACCAAGGAGATAGCCGCTGTGTCTTCTACCCAGCGTCTGGCTTTGATTGCTGGTCGGTATGTGGGTAAGGATGACCCGGTGTGTATTGTGCGCTCTCAAGGGGAGTTCCCGGCAGTAGGTGAGGTGCTGGAGCCATTCACCTTGCCTTTGTTGGTGGAGGGCTGGATGCGGGGCTCACATCATGGTCCCCTTATGCCGGTATCGGTTGAGGATAGCACCCCAACCCGTTTTGATGGACCACCACGGGTGGTAGCTCTTGGCTTCCAACTCTCCGCAGGCAAGCTGGTAGGACCCCGTGACATGTTTGCTGATAAGTCCTTTGATCCCGCCCGCCAGCAGGCAAATGAGGTTGCCGATTTTATGCGTCGTCATGGTCCCTTTGAGCCACACCGCCTCCCCTTGGAGGGGATGGAATATACCACCATGCCTCAGGTGATGAAAAAGCTGGAGGGAAGGTTTATCTCCCTTGAAGGTTAAGAGCATGCCTAAGCTCCTCTTGGCAACAAATAATAAAGCCAAGGTGCGTGAATATAAGCATCTGCTCCAGAACCTGCCGTTTGAGCTAGTTTCCCTGGCTGAGCTGGGTATTACCACTAAGGTTAACGAGGTAGGGGGAAGCCTGGAAGAGAATGCCAGATTAAAGGCAACTGTCCTTGCTGCCGAGAGCCGGCTACTGGTGTTGGCTGATGACTCTGGGCTTGAAGTGGGTGCCTTGGGTGGCGAGCCAGGACGACTTTCGGCTCGCTATGCTGGCGAGGGTGCTTCAGATAGGGAGAGGATTGACTACCTACTATCTAGGCTCAAGGGGGTGCCCGGGGAGAAGCGCTCGGCTCGTTTCCGGTGTGTTATTGCTATAGCCACACCTGATGGTGAGGCGGAGCTCTGTTCTGGAGAATGCCATGGTTTTATCACCCTTGAGCCGAGGGGGGAGGAGGGCTTTGGCTATGACCCGGTGTTCTACCTTTCTGAGCTGGGTAAGACTATGGCTGAGCTACCTCTAGAAGTAAAAAACCAGGTTAGCCATCGGGGGCAGGCAGCAAGGCAGGCATGCCAGTTACTCAGGAGGAAATATAATCTATGACCGGACTTTCTGACTCCTTTCAGCGTCCGATAAATTATCTGCGTATCTCGGTGACCGACCGCTGTAACCTGCGCTGTATTTACTGCATGCCAGCTAGTGGTGTCAGCCTGATGTCTCATAATGATATTCTTACCTATGAGGAAATCTACACCGTAGCCCGGGCTGCTGCCGAGCTAGGGATAAACAAGATAAGGCTCACCGGTGGCGAACCCCTAGTAAGGTCGGGGCTGCCCAAGCTAATACAGATGCTGGCTAAAATAGAGGCTATAGATGATATTTCCCTGACCACGAACGGGATTTTGCTTGGTCGCTATGCTGCTGAGCTAAAATCAGCCGGGCTACAGCGAGTTAATGTGAGTCTGGATACCCTTAAGCCTGATAGATTTAAGCTCATTACCCGTCTTGGCAATAATCTTGGCGAGGTGCTGGAAGGCATTGAGGTCGCCAGGTCGGTGGGGCTTAACCCGGTTAAGCTTAATATGGTGGTTATGTCGGGCATTAATGATGATGAGCTCCTTGATTTTGCCGCCAAGACCATCGCTGATGATTGGCATGTTCGCTTTATTGAGCTTATGCCCTTTGTTGGTGACGGCACCACACCCCGGCGGTTTGTCTCCGCCAGCGAGATGAGGCAGCGGCTTGAGCCAATGGGGGAGCTTGAGCCTTGCCTGCCCAGTATGGGCAATGGACCGGCCAAGTATTTTCGCTTTCCCCATGCCAAGGGCACCATTGGCTTTATTACTCCTATCAGCGAGCACTTTTGCTTTCAATGCAATCGGATGCGGCTGACTGCTGATGGTAAGCTTCGCCCCTGTCTGTTAAGTGACTATGAGATAGACCTTAAGCAGCCGTTGCGTAGTGGTATATCTTCAGCTGGGCTGAAAAAACTGATTAAGCAGGCAGTAGCCAATAAGCCACTGCGCCATCAGCTTGCCAAGGGCTACGTGCCCAAGCAGCGCCCGTTCTCTCAGGTAGGAGGGTAGAATTTCATTCATCAAAAAAGGGGGTTAGGGGGCAGAGCCCCTTTGAAAATCTAGTATAACCCTATCCCCTGTGTCCCCTTCCCCTTGACAAGGGGAAGGGGAAGATTTATTTTTAGAGGGGCTAGCGCCCCTCTTCAACTCTCCTGAGTAGGGGGGATAGTTAAGGAGCAACGTAAAACTAAATACGGGTAGTTTAAGAAGGGTGAAACCCTTCTTCCAAAAACTTTCCCCCTCTCCTTGTAAAGGAGAGGGGGATTAAGGGGGTGAGGTAGAGGTGACTGAGATATACACTGACGGGGCTTACAACCCAGTTTTACGGCAAGGGGGCTGGGCAGCGGTTATTGTTGACGGTGGACAAAAACGAGTTTTCTCAGGCATGGCTAAGAGAACGACTAGTAACCGCATGGAGATTACCGCTGCCCTTGAGGGTATTCTCCAGACTCAGCAAGGTGCGGAAGTGGCGATATATACCGATAGCCAGTATCTTTTCGGTTGTATGGCTCGGGGGTGGCAGAGGCGTGCCAATCGTGACTTGTGGCAGCAGTTAGATGAGGCGGTTAGCCAGCGCAAAGTGAAGTGGGAATGGGTTGAGCGTAGTACCAAAAATCCCTTCCACAAGGAAGCTCACGACCTGGCTGCCGATTTAGCCAGCCGGGGCGAAAGGCTACAGCCTGTGCCAATGGAAAAGGAGTTGACCCATATAGACGAGGCGGGTCGCCCCCGAATGGTTGATATCTCGGGAAAGCCTGATACCCAGCGTGCGGCGGTAGCTAAAGGCGTGGTCAGGATGCAGGCTTCTACCCTTGACCGGCTGAGGAAGGGTCCTGTGGCAAAGGGGGACGTTCTGGCTGTAGCCCAGCTCGCTGGCATTATGGCAGCCAAGCAGACGCCTAATTTAATCCCTCTGTGTCATCCAATTCTTATTGGCGACGTCAAGGTTGAGTTCAGTTTTGATGAGGCGGGTAGTGCCGTGGAGATTACCACCACGGTAAGGAGCACAGGTAAGACTGGGGTGGAGATGGAGGCACTTACCGCTACCGCAGTTACTGCTCTAACCATCTATGACATGTGTAAGGCGGTAGACCGGAGCCTGAAAATTGAGAATATACGTCTGGTCAGGAAAAGTGGTGGCAAAAGTGGAACTATCAGTCTTGAGTAAAAACAATTATTGGTATATACTACTTTATTACCAGTAACATATTTGGGGGTGTGCCATGAAGTTATCTTGTCTTCAGGAGAACCTAAATCGAGGGCTTAGTGTGGTGGGAAGGGCGGTAGCTACCAGAACCACCCTGCCTATAACCAATAACGTCCTCTTAGCTACCGAGAAGTCCCGTCTGAAATTAGTTGCTACCAATCTGGAAATGGCTATTAGCTGTTGGATTGGGGCAAAGGTGGAGGAGGAAGGAGCAATCACTGTTCCGGCTAGGCTTCTCTCTGAGTTTGTCAGTTCTCTCCCCAGCGAAAAGGTGGATATTAGCCTTTCCCCGCAGACCAAGACCTTAGGATTGCGCTGTGCCCGGTTTGAGGCGCGAATCAGCGGGATTGATGCCAAGGACTTTCCGCCTATACCCAAGGTTGAGGGGGGTATCACCACCAAGGTTAAAGTAGAAGACCTTCGCCAGGGAATTAGTCAGGTTGTGTTTGCTGCTGCCACTGAGGAGTCTCGCCCGGTGCTTACCGGTGTTGATGCTAAGTTTGAGGGTGATTTGTTGACACTAGCCGCGGCTGATGGCTTTAGACTAGCCGTATATAAGCTACCCGTTGTTGAACCTATCAGTCAGAATACCGAGGCCATTATTCCAGCACGGACACTGGCTGAGCTAAATCGGCTTATCGCCGAGCAGGAGGAGGCGATAGAGATAACGGTAAACTCAAATAAGGGTCAGGCTCTATTTCGCCTCAAGAATGTTGAGTTGGTTTCCCAGTTGATTCAGGGCAGCTTCCCCAATTATGCCCAGCTCATCCCCCAGAGCTACACTACCCGAGCCGTAGTTAGTGTTACCGATTTCCTGAGGGCAACCAAGACTGCCTCTATCTTTGCCCGTGATGGCAGTGGTATTGTTCGCTTGATGATAGCCCCTGGTGGTGAGCTGACCCCGGGCAAGTTAGTAATTTCAGCCAGGTCGGAGGAGATTGGTGATGATGTCGGTGAGATTGATGCCCTCGTTGAAGGCACAGAAGCCAAGGTTGCCTTCAATGGTAAATATCTGACCGATGTTCTGAGTGTCCTTCGCGAGGCGCAGGTAGCCCTAGAGACCACCAGCCCATCAAGTCCTGGCATTGTCCGCCCAGTAGGGGTGGATAACTACATCCATGTGGTCATGCCGATGTTCGTCCAGTGGTGACCCCATCCCCCTAACCCCCTTCCCCCCAGGGGAAGGGGGAAGTAGTTTTAAGAGGGGGGCGAAGCCCCCCTCTTTTTTACTTCTCCCACTCTCCTTCCAGGAGAGGGGGACAGGGGGTGAGGTGTTACAAATCTTATGGACGAACAAATTCTATTGACAACGCCTTGGCACTGTGCTAATATGTTAGCGTTAAATAGTACCTTAACAACTGGATAGTGGAAGGAAGGTTAAAGTCAAGTTTATTGGAGAGTTTGATCCCGGCTCAGGATAAACACTGGCGGCGTGCCTTATGCATGCAAGTCGAACGGTTCCGATTTATCGGGACAGTGGCGAACGGGTGAGTAATGCGTAAGTAACCTGCCCCTAAGTAGGGGATAACTCTGAGAAATCGGAGCTAATACCCTATGTGGTGGTGGAGGTAGGGCTCCATCACTAAAGCCTTCGGGCGCTTGGGGAGGGGCTTACATCCTATCAGGTAGTTGGTGGGGTAATGGCTCACCAAGCCGATAACGGGTAGCTGGTCTGAGAGGATGTCCAGCCACACTGGGACTGAGACACGGCCCAGACTCCTACGGGAGGCAGCAGCAAGGAATATTGTGCAATGGGCGAAAGCCTGACACAGCGACGCCGCGTGGGGGAAGAAGGCCTTCGGGTTGTAAACCCCTTTTCTCAGGGAAGATAATGACGGTACCTGAGGAATAAGTCTCGGCTAACTACGTGCCAGCAGCCGCGGTAATACGTAGGAGGCGAGTGTTATCCGGATTTACTGGGCGTAAAGAGGGCGTAGGCGGTTCTTCAAGTCGGATGTGAAATCTCCCGGCTTAACCGGGAGGGGTCATTCGAAACTGTTGGGCTAGAGGGCAGCAGAGGGAGGTGGAATTCCCGGTGAAGTGGCGAAATGCGTAGATATCGGGAGGAACACCAGTGGCGAAGGCGGCCTCCTGGGCTGTTTCTGACGCTGAGGCTCGAAAGCGTGGGGAGCGAACAGGATTAGATACCCTGGTAGTCCACGCTGTAAACTATGGACACTAGGTATGGGGAGTATCGACCCTCTCTGTGCCGAAGCTAACGCTTTAAGTGTCCCGCCTGGGGACTACGGTCGCAAGGCTAAAACTCAAAGGAATTGACGGGGGCCCGCACAAGCAGCGGAGCGTGTGGTTTAATTCGATGCAACACGAAGAACCTTACCAGGGCTTGACATGCTGGAAGTAGGAACCCGAAAGGGGGACGACCTGTCAAGCCAGGAACCAGCACAAGTGCTGCATGGCTGTCGTCAGCTCGTGCCGTGAGGTGTTGGGTTAAGTCCCGCAACGAGCGCAACCCTCGTTGCCAGTTAAATTCTCTGGCGAGACTGCCCCGCAAAACGGGGAGGAAGGTGGGGATGACGTCAAGTCAGCACGGCCTTTATGCCCTGGGCTACACACACGCTACAATGGGTAGTACAATGGGCAGCAATGGAGCGATCCGGAGCTAATCCAAAAAGCTATCCTCAGTTCGGATTGCAGGCTGAAACCCGCCTGCATGAAGCTGGAGTTGCTAGTAACCGCATATCAGCATGGTGCGGTGAATACGTTCTCGGGCCTTGTACACACCGCCCGTCACGTCATGAAAGTCGGCAACACCTGAAGTCGATGGGCTAACCCCTTCGGGGGAGGCAGTTGCCGAGGGTGGGGTCGATAATTGGGACGAAGTCGTAACAAGGTAGCCGTAGCGGAAGCTGCGGCTGGATCACCTCCTTTCTAGGGAGATAACCGGGTGGCAACACCCTAATCTCCTAGGTCGGTCACCGACCTAATAAGTCGGTGTTTTTTCTTCCTTCCACTATCCAGGGGTTAAGGTCTATTTTTAATGCGGTAGCTAGTTAAGGACGAAATTACTACCCCGTGTGTTACTATTTACTTATTTACACTCACCGCGCGTAAGCTACAATGTAACGCAGAGGACACAGTTTGGGGGACAATCGTGGGAACAAAACTTAGTAACACCGATACCGTTGAGCTAGGGGGTCGCAAATTTAAGAGAGCTAAATACGGGTTGGATGAGGAAGAGGTAGCCTCTTTCATCAACGAGCTTATTGGTGAGCGCAACATGCTCATTGAGCATCAGGAACACCTTTCCTCGCTTACCAAGCTTGCTGAAAAAACAGTCGTTGGGGCTGATGGTCTAGCCAAGCAGATTCAGAAGGAAGCCGCAGACCAAGCCAAAGCCGAGGTTAGCGCAATTGTAGCTAAGGCAGAAGAACAGGCCAAACAAATAATTGAAGAAAAAAGGGCAGAAGCTGTAGCTATGGCTAACAGGGAAGCCGAGGCTATTAAGGTTAATGCTCAACAGCAGGCAGAATTACTGCTGAAGGAAAAGATAAAAGAAATTATACCTCAACTGGGGGATATGGCTCATCGCCTATATAGAGAGCTTCTGTCGCAACTGGAAAGCCTTAAGCAGCAGGTAGCAGTGCTGGAGGCAGAGTTTGAGCATAAGTTGTCTCAGCTTTCAGAAGAAACGAGCACTGTGGCTGTGGAAGGAGCTAAGATAGGCGACGAATTCCAAGAACTAATCGTGACCCCAGACCAAACAAACACCGGCGAGCCAGAATGGGAAGTGCAAGTCTTGCCCCCGATAGACATAATGCAAACACTGGGAATCATGAACTGTCTTGACCGTTTACCTGGTGTTGAAAAGACCGAGCTTATACCTGACATTGAGAAGCCTTCAATCATCGTCTTCGTGCGCGAGCCGATACAATTGATTGATATGCTGAGAACACTTCCACAAGTGGCTGAGGTCAAAGAAGATGCGGCTGGCGCCGCTGGTGCCGACAGCAAACCAAGGAAGGTTCAAATAGCGCTTTCGGAAAAATTGCATCAAAGAAGGGCAACTAAATAGTAGACGAAGTTGCCGATATTATATCCTTCGCCACTTATTTCCCCCATTCTAGCCAGTAGCTTTGAACTTTTGCCCTGCGCCCAAAATTTGACTTTTCATTGCCTTCACCATAAAATCACATATGGTTTGTGGGCCATTAGCTCAGTTGGTTAGAGCACAGTCCTGATAAGACTGGGGTCTCTGGTTCGAGTCCAGAATGGCCCACTTTTTTATTTGTGATGTGTCAAATCACTACTGTGGCTATGGCTTCGCCGGAGATTGCCCCCTTTGCCAGGACTGGTGGGCTGGGTGATGTGCTGGGCTCTCTACCCCAGGCCTTGGAACGACTTGGACTTAAAATCTCCCTCATTATGCCGGCATACCGCTCTGTCCTTCGGGGCGGCTTTCGGCTTGAGGATACCGGGGTGCACTTCACTGTGCCCATCTCTCATCGCTGGGAGGAAGGGAGCCTGTTGAAAGCAAAGACCGGGAACAATATTACCGTTTATTTCATTCGTGCCGACCGATACTTCGATCGGGACTATCTCTATGGCACACCAGAGGGGGATTACCCCGACAACGCCGAGCGGTTTACTTTTTTCGCCCGGGCTATCTTAGAAGTGTTAAAGCTCGACCCGCCCCAGGTTCTCCATGCCCACGATTGGCAATCGGCCCTCGCTATTGCCTTCCTTAGGGCTCAACCTCATCTTTATCCCGAGCTTTCGGCAGTGAAGGCCGTCTTTACCGTCCACAATTTAGGATACCAGGGAATTTTCTGGTACCTGGACTGGCACCTGTTAAACCTGGGATGGAGCTTCTTCACCCCCCGTTATCTGGAGTTTTACGGGAAAATCAATTTCCTTAAGGGTGGACTAGTTTTTGCCGATGCCATTACCACGGTGAGCCCCACGTATGCCGAGGAGATCAAGACCGCTGAGCAGGGCTTTGGTCTGGAGGGGGTATTTCAGGAGCGGGCGGCTAGTCTGGTCGGCATTCTCAACGGCGTCGATTACGATATCTGGAATCCGCAGACCGACCCGCTCATCGCCAGAACATACTCTCTCAATGCTCTCTCAGGTAAGAAAATTTGCAAAGCTGACCTCCAGCGGAGCTTCTATCTTTCTGAGAATCCTGATGCCCCACTCGTTGGAATGGTGTCACGCCTAGCAGCGCAGAAGGGCTTTGACCTTCTGGAGAAGTCACTGGATGAACTTCTGTCTCAGGGGGTGCAGTTCGTCCTCCTCGGGACAGGAGACAAACGGTACCAGGAGATTTTCCGCAAGGCGTCGGCGCAATACCGGGGAAAGGTTGGGGTGCGGGTTGCCTTTGATGACCCCCTTGCTCACAAGATTATAGCCGGGTCTGATATTTTCCTCATGCCTTCCCGCTATGAGCCGGGTGGTCTCACTCAGATATATTGCCTCAGGTATGGAACAATCCCTATTGTCCGAGCCACCGGTGGACTGAAGGACACTGTTGAAGAGTTTGACCCAAAGACGGGAAGAGGGGATGGCTTCGTCTTTGAGCGCTACGGGGTTCGTGACCTCTTAGAAGCCGTGGACAGGGCTTTATCTGTTTTTTATCGGAAGGAGGCGTGGGCGACATTGGTGAAGAATGCGATGTCAGCCGACTTCTCTTGGGAACGCTCCGCCCGGGCATACCTTAACCTTTATCACAAGCTCCTGAGAAGCTGAACACTGCCTTTGACCAAACAATATGTATTGGGCTGGTCTTCGTTGACTTTGCTTTAGCTTTATTATAGGCTTAAAAAGAGACCGCCGTTGAGTGGGAGGTGAGAGGAATGTACAGCAAATGTCCGGGTCAGGATTTCAGAAATCTACGGGTGGAGCTATATAAATGCCCAAACTGTGGTGCTGAGGTCGAAATCTTCTCCGATGAAACCAAGGTCAAGTGCCATAAATGTGGTAAGAATGTCTATAGGGAGAAGATACCTTCATGCATTGAGTGGTGTGCTTCAGCTCGCCAGTGCCTTGGAGAAGAACGATGGAAGCAACTGCGCGGTGAGGAGAAAAAATGAGACTAGGAGTACTCTCGGGATTAGGGGTGAGCTGAAGCCCTACAGTTGGTAAAGGAGGCGTTGTCGTGGAAGGTAACCGAGTATCTTATCATGAGTCGGTTCGTAAGGCGTATAGCAGGCTCAAAAAAGATAATATGAATAACATTTGGGACCGGTATGAAGCCCAGGGTATGGGAGGCAATCCTGACCAGAGATGTCCATTTTGTATGGCCGGGGTTAGGTGTGACTTATGTTCAAACGGACCTTGCCGCGCCGATGCGGCTAAAGACAAGAGAGGTGTATGCGGTATTACCGCCGATGGCATGGCTATGCGCATGATGCTGCTCAGAAACATAATGGGCGCATCTACTTACCATTATCACGCCGACCAGACTATCAAGACGCTTCGGGCGACGGCAAATGGTCAGACACCCTTTGAGATTAGGGAGCCTGACAAATTGAAGAATTTTGCCCAGCGGCTTGGGCTAAAAACGTCAGTCTCGGTAGCTCAAATTGCCCTTCGCCTTTGTGATTTTGTTGACGCCGATTTTGACCGAAAATACTATGAACCAAGTCAAATTGTAGAGGCTCTAGCCCCCGGTGAGCGTAAGGAACTGTGGAAAAAGCTGGATATTTTCCCAGGAGGAATTTACGGCGAGATGCTGCTTGCCACAAGTTCGTGCCTTACCAACGTTGATGGCTACTACCTGAGCTTAGCTCTCAAGGCTATGCGTCTTGCTGTGGCAATGGCTTATCAAAGTCAGCTTGTTAATGAGTATTGCCAGGATGTTCTCTATGGAATACCAAGACCACATAAGATGCGGGTAGACCTGGGGGTGCTTGAGCCTGACTACGTTAATGTGCTACCAAATGGTCATGAGCCCTTCCTTGGTTTTGCCATGGTTCAACTGGCACGGAAACCGCAGTGGCAGAAGAAGGCAAAAGCCGTGGGTGCCAAGGGATTGCGGGTAATAGCTAACATTGAGACTGGTCAGGAGATGATTCAAAGGTGGCAGATGGATGATGCCTTCTACGGTTTTACCGGTAACTGGATTATGCAGGAAGCAGTTCTGGCTAGTGGCTGCGTTGACCTTTTCGCCGCTGATATGAATTGCTCCATGCAAATTGACCCGTTATATGCTGAGAAGTATAAGTTCAGGCTGGTGCCGGTGAGCGAGCTGGTCTCCTTTGACGGCATCACCGACCGAATTAACTATGTACCTGAGAAAGCTGAGGCGCAGGCGGCTCAACTACTAGAGATGGCAATTGACAACTTTAAACGACGCAGAGCATCTGTTGAGGCAATGCCCCAATTACCCATGAAAGAAGCTATCGTAGGATTTTCCACAGAGAGCATTGTTGAGGTACTGGGCGGTAGCCTGGAGCCTCTCCTTGATGCCGTTAAGAAGGGCAAGATCCGAGGTATCGCCGGTCTTGTCTCCTGCACTACCCTCAGAGACTCTGGTCAGGATGTTCATACTGTAAACGTAGCTAAGGAATTAATTAAGCGTGACATCTTAGTGCTCTCCATGGGGTGTGGCAATGGGGCACTGCAGGTCGCTGGTCTTTGTAGCCTTGAAGCCAAGATATATGCCGGTTCTGGGCTTAAAGGCTGGTGTGAAAGCCTGGGCATTCCTCCCGTGCTCAGCTATGGCACCTGCACCGATACTGGACGCCTTGCTGACCTGCTGGCAGCTATCGCAAATGCTTTGGGCGATGTGCCAATCCCAGACCTGCCTGTGGTTGCAGCCGCACCTGAATATATGGAGCAGAAGGCTACTATTGATGCCGTGTTCGCTTTGGCTTTAGGGCTCTATACTTATGTGAATCCGGTACCAACAGTTACCGGAGCCCCAAATCTGGTCAAACTCCTGACTGAGGACTGCAAACAGGTGACTGGAGGTCAGCTTAATGTTGAGAAAGACCCGGTCAAAGCCGCAGATGCCATCTTGAGCCATATTGAAGCTAATCGCAGAAAACTAGGTATCTAGTAGGTATAAAACAAGGCTGGGGTAATAATACCCAGCCTTGTTTTTAATCTTTGGCTAAAAATTTCCCTTGCTTAACGTCTAAGCAATATTTTATCTTCAATAAATCTTCTACCGCTGGCTTGTTCAAAGGCGGCTACTAGGTCATTGATGGTCAGCCCAGCCCGCTGCTCCTGATTCAAGTCAACTACAATTTTACCCTCATGCATCATAATCAGCCTGTTGCCGTAGCGTAGTGCCAGCTCCATATTGTGGGTAACCATTAAAGTGGTTATCTTTTCCTTCTTTACAATCATCTCAGTTAACTCAAGCACTACCTGGGCAGTCCTCGGGTCTAGGTTAGCTATATGCTCGTCAAGCAGTAGCAGTGCTGGCTTACTTATAGTCGCCATGACCAAGGCTACCGCCTGCCTTTGTCCACTAGAAAGCGTGCCCACGAAGGCATTTAGCCTATCTTCTAATCCCAACCCTAGAGGAGCTAAAGCTGAGTGGAATAGCTCTCGGCGCTGTTTATTACTGGCTGCCCCTAGCCCTCTCGTGTGCCCACGCAGCACCGCCATAGCCAGGTTCTCCTCAATAGTCATCTTAGCCGCAGTGCCAATATTAGGGTCCTGATATACCCTGCCAACATATGTTGCACGCTTATATTCACTCAAGCCAGTAATATCAACGCCATTAACGATAATCTTCCCGCCCCTTTCCGGAGGGAAGACGCCGGCAATAGCACTAAGCATGGTAGTTTTTCCTGCGCCATTGCTGCCAATAATGGTGATATAGTCCTCAGCATTGACATCCAGGTTGATATTATCTAGCGCCTTAACCTCATCTACAGTGCCCCTAGAGAATATCTTGGTTATTCCCTTAAGCTGGAGCAAGCTCTTTTTTTCGCTCATCAATGCCTCCTTTTACCACCTTACCGCTGGTGGCATCCATTCGTGGCGCAACTTCTTCTGTATAAACGGGATTGCCAGGGCTAAAATCACCAGCACTGCGGTAATTAACTTTATATCACCTGGAGCCATGCCTAATCTAAGGGCGATGGTTAACATTAACCGGTAGACGAAAGCGCCGCCTGTTGCCGCCAGTAGCATCCGTGCCACACCCATGGGGCGAAATAGTGCCTCACCAATTATCACTGAGGCTAGCCCCATTACAATCATTCCTATCCCCATACCGACATCAGCAAACCCCTGCCCCTGGGCGACGATGGCACCGGCGAGGGCAACGAGACCGTTTGAGATGGAACAGCCGAGCATTATATTCTTATCGGTATCCACCCCGAGGCTACGCACCATTTGCTCATTATCACCGCTTGCCCTCAACGCCATACCAATCTCAGTGCGCAGAAACCAGTTTAAAATAAGGAAAACGATAACGGCAAGCACCAGAGCAATAATGATTGACACCACGATACTGCCGCCGCTAAGCCCCAGGAATTTGGCAACAATATCAAAGATGCCAACCTGGCGAAGGAGGGAAATGTTAGCTCCGCTCATAATCCTCAGGTTTATGGAATAAAGCCCGACCATCATAAGGATGCCAGCCAGTAGAGCTGGTAGTCTTAGCTTGGCATTGAGTACGCCGGTGATTAAACCGGCACATAACCCGACACCAATGGCAGCTAGAGTCGCTAGGAAGGGGTGCACCCCATGCACAATTAACACCGCGGTAGTCGCCCCACCAAGGGTGTAGCTTCCGTCCACAGTAAGGTCGGGGAAAGCAAGCACCCGCAGTGTAAGGTAAACGCCAACGGCGACCAAACCAAATACCAGCCCCTCATAGAAGGAAAAAGACAACACTGCACCTATTATGCTCAGCAACGCTTCCTCCTATTTAATAGTTGCTCGGACACTTTTATCTATTCAATTGCCGGCGGTTATCGTTCCGCAAGTGCTTATTTTTTTATTAGGATGTCGGCTTTATCACTATGTCGGCTTTATCTATTACTGCTTGAGGGACGGTTACCCCCATTCTCGCCGCTGCCTCTGGGTATACCACGGTTTTCACTGCGCTCTTCATCGGGGGGATACCGGCTATGCTTTCACCCTTCAGTATCCTAGCCGCAATATATCCCGCCTGCTGGCCAATCCAGTAATAGTTGACACTGCAACCGCCAATCAGACCATGTCCAATCATGCCTTCTGCGGAACCGAAGATTGGTAGCTTGTTCTCCTCACCGACCTTAATTATAGATTCGATTCCCACGCCGCCTACCGTATTGCAGGTAGGAATCCACACCGCGTCACACCTACCAACCAGTGACATCCCGGCAGCATAAACATCAGCGGTTGTGGCTGCTGTAGCCTCAACAATGGTAAGCCCATATTTTGGTGCCGTCGCTTTGAGTTCCGTTGCCTGCACCGCTGCGTTTACCTCGCCGGCGTTATAGCAAATGCCCAGCACCTTAATGTTGGGGAGGACTGACTTAATAAACTCCACCTGAGGTGGCATCTCAAACCAGTCGCTAACCCCGGTTACATTGGGTGCCGCCTGTGTCCAGCTAGGCACTAGCCCAGCCGTCACCGGGTCGGTAACCGAGCTGAAGACTATGGGTATATTCGTGCCCTTAGCCGCAGCCACCACTGTTTGCGCGGATGGGGTAGTTATTGCGTGGATTAAATCTGGCTTTACGGAGACAAAGTAGTCGGCGATTGACGCCGCTGCTGTCATATCGCCTTCAGCATTTCTTATGATAAGCTGAAGATTTTTCCCCTCAATAAAGCCTTTCTCAGCCATAGCATCCATGATGCCCTGGCGGTTGGCGTCAAGGTCAGGGTGGGTAGCTATCTGGGTTATGCAGACCTTGTACACCTTTTCTGCTGGTGGTGCTGCCGCACAGCCGCTCATTAGCGGTAATGCTAATGCTAGCACCAGCACCAGAGCGATACCAATAATTACAGTTAGTACTCCTTTTCTTTTCACTTATAAAACCTCCGTCAAGATTTTTGCCCGTTGAACTTCAATATTAACCTACATTCTCACCCCCCTTGCCCCTTATTTATCATAGTAATTATAGCAGACACGGTTTGAAATTGGAACTACAGTGCCTCACTAAACTCAGCACCTGAGTATACCATATTCTCAATCTTTTCATATACTAGCTCGGTTGGTGTTCTGCCTGTCCTTTTTGCCGTCTCAAGCAGCTTTCTCACATTATCTCGGCATACAAGTTCAATCCTTGGCTTTATCTTGTCCAAGGATGCTTCCTCTTGGAATACCCATTCCGCCCAGGCAGTGAGAACGCCACCGGCGTTATGTGCCCAGTCAACAACAAAAAGAATTCCGGCGTCAGCAAGCTTTTTAGCCAGCTCTATCTCGCCTTCCTTGCTGGTGGCTTTAAGCTGGTTATTGGCTGAGCCCATTATTATCTTGAACTTGAACTTGGCTATCCTCTCTCCGGTGATTACCCCCCCCATGGCGCAAGGAGAAAAAATATCAGCATCCACGGTATATATCTTCTCTGGCTCCACATATTGAACTAGGTCTAGACCATGCTTCTGCTGAAGCTTATGCACCTTGGACAGGTCTATATCGGTGACAATGAGTTTAGCCCCGTCATCCAATAGATACTCGGCTAATGGGTAGCCTACCTCGCCTAACCCCTGGATTGCTATCTTTCTCTTTGATAAATCTCTACTGCCATAAATGAAATCACAGGCTTCTTTTATCGCTACATATTCACCATAGCCAGTGGTGGCTCCCGATGTGCCCATGCTGCTCTTTCTGCCACCGGTGTAGTTTTTGGTAAACTTCGCCCGTATGATGTCAGCCATCTCAGGCGCAAAATACATATCAGGTCCAGTAATTGACCTTGTTCTGTCGGTTACATATGCCAGAAAGCCCATGGTCTCAAAATCGTCCAGCTTCACTGGGTCACATTGCACCAGTATCTTTGAACCACCATAGGGTATGTTGGCTATGGCGTTTTTATAAGCCATGGCTCGGGCGATATTCAAACCGTCTATGATAACATCTATCTCCGGCTCACTTAACTCATGTCGGCGCATGGCACCAGCTCGTATAGCCTGTCGCCTATTTCTTATGCCCAGGGTGTTAACATGCTTGCAATACATTACCCTTATATTCTTCTTGCGATTGTAGTAGAATTCAATGCCGTGGTTTCTGCCGTCTCTGATGAGCTGCTTAATCTGCTCAAGGTAATCCTTTAAGCCTAGCTCGTTGAAATTTACCATCAGTGTTGCCGTGCCTACTGCCTTATAATCTTTGGTTAGAATATCCTCCCAGGTGAAATCAACCATATACCTATCCCAAGGCACGTCATCATCCCACTCCTTCATTCCCCTCATTAGAAATTCGTTCTTTTTCTGGTTGTAGAAAATCTCCAAGGTGGTTAAGCCTTTCTTCTCCATGAGGCTAAACACACCATCACTCATAATGATACCTCCTTAGATTATATTCTGGGGAACTTTCCCGAAGCATCCTTTTTGGGTAGGTCTGCAAGTATCGTACCTCACCAGCGACTTGAACACAAATTACAGACATAGAAATCCTATTACTTAAGTGTCGTTTTGTCAACATAGTTAGATATGTTAGCAGCTTAGTTGATGAGGTATTAGGGCTACCGGGCAAACCAGATAAATAAGCCGGTTCCGATAAGTCCCATACCCGCCCCGAAGTAGAACACTGAGTTAATGTCCACAAAGTCGGCTATTACCCCACCCATCAGCGGTCCAACTGCCATACCTATGCTGAATGCCATAGCCAGTATCGCCATAGTTGAGCCCATACCGAACCTTCTGCCCTCCTCTATACTCAAGGCTGAGGTGGCAGGTGTAGCCATCGCCCCACTAATACCACCAAGGGCGCATATCCCTAATAGCTGCCAGAAGTTGCCTCCCAGGGGAATCAGAGCTAGGCTGGCAGCATTGGCAAGGCTGCTAATAGTTACTAGAGCACGCCGGTTGAACCTATCGGCAATATTACCACCATATACCTGAAGTAATGCCATCAGCAAAATATTAACTGCTACCAGCACCCCGATGAAGGTTGGGCTCAAGCCAATGTATATGCCGGCGAAGATAGGGAGAAAGGTAGCGAAGGTTCCCCTCACCAGAGAGAATACCAGCTGGAAGCTGAAAAGACCCTTGACCATGCCACTGTTACTCATCTCTTTAAACGACGGATGAGGGCTATCAGCTATTTCCCTTTGTCTAATCTCAGGAAGAGAAATAGCAACTATCAAGAAAGCTAGTAGATTGAGACCACCCATAGTGGAGAAGGAGACATTCATCCCGAAGTGGTCAGTTAATACCCCGCCCATCAGGGGACCGAAGCCAAAACCGGTAAAGAAGGCGGCGTTAAAGTAGCCCATCCATTTTCCCTCTTCACCCTCGGGAGAGATATCACCGATATAAGCCTGGGCGATGGGCTGAATCATGCCGGCGGCGGCACCGTGAAGTAAGCGGACTAAGGTTAGCTGTAAGAGGCTATTTGATATATAGCCCGTGAGATGGAGAAGCTGGCAAAGATTATGCCCATCCAGATTCCAGTGGCTCCCAGATTCTCAGCGTAGAGGGGGAGCAACGGGACTATTATGCCAACTCCTAGCATGGAGGCGAAGATGGATAGGGCTAGGATGGGAAAAACCCTCTTTATCATCTGGGTATCTTGAGCATTATAGTGTCTTGCCCCGAACCTGGCAACCTATCCCCCTGACCCCCTTCCCTTAATAAGGGAAGGGGGAGTGCAGATAAGAGAGGGGCGAAGCCCCTCTCTAAAATCTCTTCCCCCTCTCCTTTTAAAAGGAGAGGGGGATAAAGGGGGTGAGGTTAATAAACAATCTCAGCCTAAGCCAATTGCACATATAGCTTGTAGCTGATATAATCAAATTCACAATAGAGAGGGAATTTTGGCCATGGTTGGTGATAAGGAGAATCTGGAGATAATGCGTCATTCCGCGGCTCATGTTCTGGCGGAGGCGGTTCAGTCTATCTTCCCTGATGCTAAATTTGGCATCGGTCCAGCTATTGAAGATGGCTTTTACTATGACTTTGGTTTACCCCGCTCGTTGACCCCTGATGATTTGTCACTCATTGAGGCTAAGATGAGTGAGATAATCGCTTCAAACTTCCCCTTTATTAGACAGGAGGTGACTAAGGAGGAGGCGCGAGCCCTATTTGATGCTCAGCCATATAAGCTTGAGTTAATTGATGAAATCCCCGATGAGACGGTTAGTTTATATCGGCAGGGTTCATTCCTTGATTTGTGTCGTGGACCCCACGTGAGTTCTACCGGGGAGATAAAGGCGTTTAAGCTTCTCAGTATCGCCGGTGCCTACTGGCGGGGCGATGAGCATCGTCCTATGTTACAGCGGGTATATGGCGTTGCCTTTGACACTGAGGAGGCTTTGGCTGAGCATCTTAAGAAACTTGATGAGGCGGCAAAACGTGACCACAGGAAGTTAGGTAGGGAGCTTGACCTATTCAGCCTCCATGAGGAGGCTGGTCCGGGGCTGGTTCACTGGCACCCTAAAGGGGCAATGATACGCCGTGTCATTGAAGATTTCTGGAAGGATGAGCATATTAAGCGGGGCTATAACCTTGTATATACCCCCCATATCGCTAAATTGGATTTATGGAAGACCAGCGGTCATTGGGAGTTTTATCGGGATTACCTATATAGCCCGATGGAGGTGGAGGGGCAGGAATATATTATCAAGCCAATGAATTGCCTGGGACATATCATGATTTATAAGACAAGCCAGCATAGTTACCGAGAGCTACCGTTACGTTATGCTGAGCTGGGCACTGTTTATCGCTATGAGCGCTCTGGGGTGCTGCATGGGCTGTCCCGGGTCAGGGGCTTTACCCAGGATGATGCCCATATCTTTTGCCGCTTTGACCAGTTAGAGGAGGAAATAGTCAGGGTTCTTGAGCTGACCCAGTTTATGATGAAGACCTTTGGCTTCACCAAGCATAAGGTTTTCCTATCCACCCGACCCGAAAAATATGCTGGCGCTCTTGAAGTTTGGGAGGAGGCTACCGAGACCCTGCACAAAGCCCTAACTCGCTCCGGCATTGCCTATGATATAGACCCGGGAGAAGGTGTATTCTATGGGCCTAAAATAGATACCAAGATTGAAGATGCACTGGGGAGAGACTGGCAAGGCCCTACAGTTCAGGTTGATTTTAACCTTCCCCAGCGTTTTAACGTTGCCTATATTGGTGAGGATGGTCAGGAGCATTTGGTCGCCATGGTGCATCGCACCGTGCTGGGGAGTATGGAACGCTTCCTTGCCTCACTGATTGAGCACTATGGGGGTGCCTTCCCGGTTTGGCTGGCGCCAGTTCAGGTAATGGTGATTCCGGTGGCAGACCGCCACTTGGACTATGCCCGCAGGCTGGAGGATGAGCTTAAAAGCGAGGGGGTGCGGGTGGAGGTTGACGCTCGCTCAGAAACAGTAAACCTCAAAATTCGGCAAGCGCAACTTGATAAGATACCCTATATGCTTGTTGTCGGTGATAGGGAGGTTCAAGCGTCTACCGTTTCCGTCCGTTGGCGCAGTGGGGAGAAGCTGGCTTCCCAAACTTTTGATAGCTTTAAGCGAAGTATCAGGGAGGCTATAGTAAGCCGGGCAAGGGAGTTGAGGTTATAACTTGACTAGCATAAGGGGTTATGCTATATTTTTTTGCCCGTAGCTTACCAAGGGCTTAGGGGAGGTGAATAGTAATATAGTTAAGAGGCTGCGAGTTAACGAGAGGATTATAGCCAGAGAGGTTCGCCTGGTGGGGGAAAAAGGGGAGCAGTTAGGGATTATGCCTTTGAGCCAAGCACTAGAGACGGCGAGGAAGCATAACCTTGACTTGGTTGAAGTTGCTCCAACTGCAGTACCCCCGGTATGTCGCCTCCTTGATTATGGCAAGTATAAATACGAGCAGGCTAAGAAAGAGCGTGAGCTTAGGAAGAGCCAGAAGGTTTCACTGCTGAGAGAGGTCAGGTTACGACCTAATATTGATAATCATGATTTTGAGGCTAAGGTTAGGTCAGTCAAGAAATTGCTGGATGGTGGGGATAAGGTTAAGGTGGCAGTAAGGTTTAGAGGGCGCGAAATCACACACCCTGAACTTGGCTGGAGGCTACTTCAGAGGGTGTTGGAATCACTGCAAGAGGTGGCTTCTATTGCTAGGCAACCAGTGGCAGAGGAGAGGAGCGTGAGTGTAATCCTCTCGCCGGCAGCTACGCCGAAGACTAAAACAGGGAAGGGGGTAAAAGAGTCTTAGAGTGCCGAAAATCAAAACCCATAAGGGAGCAAAGAGCCGTTTCCATATCACTGGTAGCGGCAAAATTATGCGGGTTAAGATTGGGAAGAGCCATCTCCGTCGCCGCAAAACAAAGCGAACCAAGCGTCTGTTTGATGAGACCATACCAGTAAGTCCCAGTGACAGAGCTCGGATAAAGAGACTTTTACCCTACGGGTGAGACGATAGGAGGATATTTTGCCACGAGTAAAAAGGGGTGTAACCGTTCGTCGCCGACATAAGAAGGTGCTAGCCCTGACCAAGGGGCATAGAGCAACTAGGCATTCTCTTTATAAACGAGCTCGCGAATCTATGATTCATGCTTTGAGCTATGCCTATGCTCACCGTCGGGAGCGAAAGGGTGATATGAGACGGCTGTGGATTCTGCGGGTTAGTGCTGCCAGTAGAGCCCAGGGTCTTACCTATGGTCAGTTTATTAACGGGTTAAAAAAGTCAGGGGTTGAAATCAACCGCAAGATGCTAGCCGATATGGCAGTTAGAGAGCCTGAAGCCTTCGCCAATCTGGTAACTATGGCTAAGGGTAAAGTCCAGGAATAAAAGATTATTTAGGTGACCTCACCCTCTTAATCCCCCTCTCCTTTGAAGGAGAGGGGGAAGGTTTTTTATTAGGCAACTCTCCCCCTTTATCCCCCTCCCTTATTAAGGGAGGGGGAACTATTAGTAAGAGAAGCTACACCTCTCTTTGACTCTCTTACTTTTGGGGGCATTTAATAGGGACTTGTTACCCCATTTGCGCCTCTCTAAAATCTCTTCTTCGATGAGAGCTTACTTAATTAGGAGTATTAGAGGGGCGTTAGCCCCTCTTTCGTCTCCTCCCCCTCTCCTTTTTAAGGAGAGGGGGTCAGGGGGTGAGGTTAATAAACAATCTCTATTTGTCTTGACCACTCTACTAGTGATAACCTATAATCTGCCCAAGGCAGAAAGATGTTAAAGCAGCTTGAGGAACTAAAACAAAGAGCCGCCCAGGAGCTAGAAGGCATTAGCGATGTTGGGGAATTGGAAGCGTGGCGAGTTCGCTATCTGGGGAAGAAGAGCGAGCTAACTAATATTCTGCGTAGCTTGGCTTCACTACCACTTGAGGAGAGGAAGACAGTTGGTGCCCTTGCCAACGAGATTAAAGCCGAATTAGAGGATAGCCTGACGCAGAAAAGGCGACTTCTTGGAGAGGCACAGCTTGTAACCACCATCAAGGAAGAGCATATTGATGTTACCCTGCCCGGGCGTCCCTTCCCTAGAGGTCGTTTGCATCCTATCACTCAAACCCTGCATGAGATATGTGACATTTTTGTCTCTATGGGCTTTCAGGTAGTGGAGGGACCAGAGGTAGAGTGGGATTATTACAATTTTGAGGCGCTGAACATCCCCAGGCACCACCCGGCTCGTGATACTATGGCGACACTTTGGGTTGATGTTAAGACCGAAAGTGGCGAAAGAAATATGCTGCTCCGCACTCACACTACTGCTGTGGATATGCGGGTTATGGAGCAGATGAGCCCGCCCATCCGGGTGGTTATACCGGGTAGGGTCTATCGGTATGAGGCTAGTGATGCTACTCATACCCCGATGTTCTATCAGATTGACGGTCTGGCGGTAGATAAAGGCATTACTATGGCTGAGCTAAAGGGGACGCTCTACGAATTTGCCCGTCGTTTCTTTGGTGAGGATAGAAAAGTGCGCTTCCGCTGCGACTATTTCCCCTTTGTTGAGCCCGGTGTTGAGATGGCTATAGAGTGCTTGGTCTGTGGTGGCGCCGGCTGCCGATTGTGTGGTAATAGCGGCTGGATTGAGATATTGGGGGCGGGAATGACCCACCCTCAGGTTCTCCAGCGTGCCAACCTTGACCCCGAAATTTTTACCAGTTTTGCCTTTGGTATGGGCATAGACCGCCTGCCCATGCTCCGCTACGGCATTGATGATACCAGGTTGTTTTACGGCAGTGACCTTAGATTTCTGAGGCAGTTCTGAGGCAATAGAGATGAAGGTCTCACTGAAGTGGCTTAAGGAATACATAGATATTAGCTTGTCCCCGGCTGAGCTAGCCCAGAGGTTGACAATGGCCGGCACCGAGGTCAAGGGGTGGCAGGTTATCGGTGGTAATTGGGAAAATATCGTTGTCGGGCAAATTGTTGCCATTAATCCTCATCCTAATGCTGACCGCCTCAGTCTGCCTACTATAGACTTAGGCACTGAGCGTCAGACGGTGGTCTGTGGGGCACCCAATCTCAGGCTCGGTGATAAGGTAGCCTTTGCCCATGTTGGCGCCCAGCTTATAGACGGGCATAGTGGGCAGGTATTTCGCTTGAAAGCGGCTAAGATTCGTGGCGTTATCTCCAGTGGTATGGCCTGCTCGGAAAAGGAGCTTGGCATCTCCGATAGCCATGAGGTAATCATGGTTTTGCCGACTGAAGCCCCTATCGGCACCCCGCTGGCTGATTATATGGGTGATGTTATCTTTGACCTGGAGATAACTCCTAACCGCCCTGATTGCCTCTCGGTAATCGGGATAGCCAGAGAGGTTGCTGCCCTGACCGGGCAAGTTTTGCCTCTCCCTGAGGTTAGCTATGAGGAGGCGCCACCGCCTATAGACCGTCAGATATCGGTAGAGATTGTCGACCCTATCCTGTGTCCCAGGTACTGCGCCAGCCTGATTACCGGGGTAAAAGTGGCGGCTTCTCCGCAGTGGGTGCAACAGCGACTTCTGGCTTGTGGCATGCGCCCGATAAATAACATTGTCGATGTTACCAACTATGTCATGCTGGAATATGGACAGCCCCTACATGCCTTTGACTACCACCGAATTAGGGGTAAGAAAATCATTGTCCGCCGGGCTGATGATGGTGAGACTATAGTCACCCTGGACGGGGTAAGAAGGGTTCTTTCCCAGGATATGCTGGTTATTGCTGACCAAGAGGAGGCAGTGGCTATCGCCGGGGTTATGGGTGGTGCTGATAGTGAGGTTACGGACCAGACCACCGCCATATTGCTGGAGGGGGCTAATTTTAACCCGGCGAGCATTTATTACACTGGTAACACCTTAAATTTACCCAGTGAAGCTCGGCTGCGGTTTGAGCGGGGGATTAGCCCCGAGCTAACTATACCGGCGCTTAAACGGGCTACCCAGTTGATTATCCAGCTCGGCGGTGGCAAAGCAGCTAAGGGCTTGGTTGATGTTTATCCCGGGAAGCAAGAACATAAGCCCATATTGCTATCAACGGGTAAGGTAAAGAGCCTTTTGGGCGTTGAGTTCAGTCTTGACCAGATAATAGGGGCGCTGGCTTCCTTAGGCTTTGATTGCAAGCCAGCAGATTCAGAGGTTTGGGTTACTGCCCCTTATTGGCGAAGCGATATAAATGTGGCTGAGGACCTTGTGGAGGAGGTAGCCCGTATCATTGGCTATGACAAGATTCCAGCTACTATGCTCAGTGAGCCAGTGCCCAGACATAACCCCGAACCTATCCTCAGCCTTAAGCGGGAGGTGAGACATAGCCTTATGGGCTATGGCTTTCAGGAGGTGATTACCTATTCATTAACCAGTCTGGAGTTACTAAAAAAGCTGCTGCCCAAACCTCACCCCCTTGAGCCTCCGCTCCTGCGTGTGGCTAACCCCATGACTGCTGACCAAGAGTATCTTCGCCCTAACCTACGGGCTAACCTTCTCGCTGCCCTTTCGGCAAATAGGAGGCATGAAGCCGGGAGTATCAGGCTCTTTGAGCTGGGTAGGGTATATCTACCACAACCGAAAGACCTACCTAATGAGCCTGAGGTGGTGTGCGGACTACTGAGTGGGCCCAGGTTTGAGGAGTCTTGGCATGGCGGGGACGAAGCGCTTGATTTCTTTGATGCTAAGGGGGTAGTTGAGGGGTTGCTCAGCCGGTTGGGTATTGAAGCCAACTTTGAACCGGGTGTGGATGAGAGCTTACACCCAGGTAAACAGGCAGCTATAGTTATAGACGATAATAGACTGGGCGTTGTCGGTGAGCTGCACCCTAAAGTAGCCGAGGCTTTTGAGCTTTCCGGTAATGTTTATCTATTTGAAATCAACCTGACGGCACTTTTACCCTTTACCATTGGTCATAAACTATTCCAGCCAATACCCCGCTTCCCCGCCACAGTCAGGGATATAGCTCTGGTGGTTGATTCCCGGGTAGCTCATCGTCAGGTGCAGGATATTATTAGGGGCTTCCCCTTGGTGAGTCAGGTTGTCATATTTGATGTCTATACTGGAGGGCAGCTTCCGCTGGGTAAAAAGTCCCTTGCCTATAGAATTACCTTTCAATCGCCGTCTCATACCCTGACTGATGAAGAGGTTAATGAGGTTCTGGAGCAAATCCTGGGTAAGCTATCTCGTGAGCTTGGGGCTACCCTGCGCACCTGACTTCAGTTAGTAACCCATCCCCCTGACCCCCTCTCCTTCTAAGGAGAGGGGGATAAAGGGGGTGAGGTAGATAAGTAATCTCTAATAAGTTCCTTATGGTATAATAAAAATGCAAGTAAATAACTTTGGGTGTGACCGAAAATGAGAAAAGAAAAAATTAAGAGAGTGGTAAGAGAGGGCTATGCCAAAATTGCCAAACAGGATAGCCCTTGTTGCCTTCCGGCAAATTCATGCTGTGGAAGCACTGATTTAGCCCAGGATATTAGTAAGAAGATAGGATATACCGAGGAAGAACTTAAAGCGGTTCCTGAGGGTGCCAATTTAGGGCTTGGCTGCGGAAACCCAGTGGCTTTTGCCTTGTTAAGGGAAGGTGAGACCGTTCTTGACCTTGGTTCGGGTGTGGGTTTGGATTGTTTTCTGGCGGCTAATAAAGTTGGTAAGACAGGAAGAGTTATTGGCGTAGATATGACGCCTGAGATGATTGAAAAGGCAAGAGAAAACGCCAGGAAAGGGAACTACAGGAATGTAGAATTCAGGCTCGGAGAGATAGAAAATCTACCGGTTGCTGATAATTCCGCTGACGTCGTCATCTCAAACTGTGTTATCAATCTCGTGCCTGATAAAAGGAAGGTATTTATGGAAGTTTTCAGGGTGCTAAAACCAGGTGGTAGGCTAATGGTCTCAGACATCGTTTTATTGAAAGAACTTCCCGATTTCGTAAAGAACTCTATTGAGGCATATGTTGGTTGTCTTTCTGGAGCCATAATGAAAGACGAATATATGGAGGCGATAAAAGCAGTCGGATTTCAAGAGGTAGAGATAGTTGATGAGGCGTCCTTCCCTATTGAGTGTATGGCTAACGACCCCACGGCAAAAGCAGTTATTAAGAATTCAAAAATACCGCTGGAAAAAGTAGAAGAGGTTGCCAGTTCGGTTATAAGCATAAAAGTTTATGGGGTTAAGCCGAATTTGATAATTTGGACAAACCCTGGCTAATAAGCTCTTTGAGTCTTGCCGTTATTCCCTCTAAAGGCACAAGCCGGGCTTCTTTTTCCGAACGCCTCTTTATCTCTACACTATTTTTTTCTAGAGTTCGGGGGCTAATGGTAACCCGGAGCGGTATTCCTAAGAGGTCAGCGTCATTGAATTTTACCCCCGGGGATTCCTTGCGGTCGTCAAAGAGCACCTCCAAACCCTGTGTCTCTAGGTCGGCGTAGAGGCTTTCAGCGGTAGCTGCCACTTTTTGGTTTTCCAGATATAGGGGGCAAAGATAGACATGATATGGGGCGATAGACATTGGCCAGATAATGCCTTGAGCATCGTGGTTCTGCTCTACGGCTGCTGCCAGTAACCGGTCAAGACCAATGCCATAACATCCCATGATAATAGGGTGAGATACGCCACTCTGGTCAATAAAAAGGGCACCTAATTTTTCACTGAGGAATGTGCCAAGCTTGAAGACATGCCCAACCTCAATGCCGTGCGTGGATAGCAATTTTCTTCCACACCTGGGGCATCCTTCCCCGGCACGAGCCTGGGCTATATCGGTCATCAGGTCAACCCGGAAGTCTCTGGGGTAGTTGACATTTCTAAAGTGGGTTTCGGGTTTATTAGCACCGGCAACAAAGTTTGTCCCTGAGGTTATGGAATCGTCAGCAATAACTTTAATACCACTTATGCCTATGGGTGATGCTGCCCCGGCGACGATACCGGCGTCTATAACTTCAGCCTCGGTAGCAAGGCGGAGGTCAATGCAGCCCAGAGCGTTCTTTAGCTTTACCTCGTTTACCTCGATGTCTCCCCTGATGACGACAAACACCAGCTTGCCGTCGGCGATGTAGAATACGGCTTTAAGGGTATGGCTTTTCGGCACCTTGAGGAAGTTGGCTACCTGCTCAATAGTGCTTGCGCCCGGGGTGGCAACCTCTTCCCGTGGCAACGGCTCCCCTGTTTCTACCTTGCTCTTTGTGCTCTCAGCCTTATCCACATTGGCTGCGTATCGGCAATTATCGCAATAGATAATCTCGTCCTCGCCGCCCTCGGTGATAACCATAAACTCGTGGGACTCCTTGCCGCCAATGGCGCCGCTATCGGCTTCAACCAGCAGGCTGGGCAGACCGCAACGGTCATAGATATTTTTATACGCCTGGAGCATCTTATTATAGCTCTGGTTTAGCCCTTCTTCATCGGTGTCAAAGCTATAGAGGTCTTTCATGATGAACTCGCGGACTCTAATCAGCCCGGCTCTGGGGCGGGGCTCGTCGCGGAACTTGGTCTGGATTTGATACAGGAGCAATGGCAGGTCGCGGTAGCTCTGGACATTATGGCTAACCAGCTCGGTGATTACTTCTTCGTGGGTTGGTCCTAGGCATAGCTTGCGCTCCCTGCGGTCGGTAAGGGTGAAAAGCCCCTTGCCAAAAGCCAGGTCTCTACCCGTTTTCTGCCATAGCTCAATCGGCTGGAGCACCGGCATGCTTAATTCTTGTCCGCCGGCTTTATCCATCTCGTCCCGGATTATATTCTCTATCTTTTTGAGCACCCTCCAGCCCAGCGGCAGGTAGGAATAGATGCCGGCGGCTACCTGATGAATCATCCCTGCCCTCAGCAGTAGCTGGTGGCTGACCGTCTCCGCCTCGGCGGGCGTCTCTCTCAATGTCTTACCAAACAGCTTTGATATGCGCATTTTTTACTCCATTAGATTTATTTATCTACCTCACCCCCTGTATCCCCCTCTCCTTTTCAAAGGAGAGGGGGAAGGTGGTTTTTTTGAAGGGGCGAAGCCCCTTCAAACTTCTCCTTTTACCTTGCACATACTGCCTGACTGTCTGGCGCACTCCCTTATCTAGTTAGAGTCCATCCTGCCTTTTCAACGTCAGAAAAGCTCACTATTATTTTGGTATCCTCAGGATGAAAATCCATAGGGATAAGATATACTAACCATCCGTCCTTGGTGATGCCGGGATAAAGCTCATTTGTAGCATAAAAATACGGATACTCTGAGAGTTCTCTTCCGCCCACACGAGCGCTAGGAAGAAAGACCAATAAAGGCATTTCTACCTTCTCCCCCTTATAAATAACCTGAATATCATATTCAGAGGGGGGCACTTTAGCTATCTCACCTATATTCTCGACCTGACAGTGAATGAATAAATACTGTGCTCCCTCAGCAGACGGTGGCTTACCACCTACCTCTTTGGACACAATATATTCGACTACAGTGAACTGAATACCCTCCATAACAGTAGCCTGCCCTAGCGGCAGTAACTTTATTTGCTTCTCTGCTTCCTCCAGGGAACGGGCGCATGTTCCAGTAAGGATGATGCCAATTATCCCGAGCATGACAACACCCAGAGCGATTCCACAACCTATCTTGAGTATGGTCTTCATTTTTTACTGCCCCTACTTTTTATTTAAGCTGATTATTTGCTTGTCATGGTTTCTATTTCCCTCATTAAAGCTACCACAAAATCCTTTTCGTCAACCACGCCGATTTTTTTGCCTTTTTTAAAAAGGACGGCTCTGCCCTTGCCGCAGGCGATGCCGATATCGGCGTCTTTGGCTTCGCCGGGACCGTTGACCACACAGCCCATCACCGCTACCTTGAGCGGCTTGGTAATCTTCAGTAGCTTCTCCTCCACCGCCTGGGCTAATTTTACAATATCAACCTCAGCCCGACCACAGGCGGGGCAACTAACTAATATCGGCCCGTGCTGGCGCAGATTTAGGCTCTTCAGGATTTCATAGCCGGCAATAACCTCTTCCCTGGGGTGGGCGGTGAGTGAGACCCGTATAGTATCGCCAATGCCAAGCCAGAGGAGGGTGCTGATGCCCACCGTGCTGCGGATAATTCCGGTTCTGGGCGTGCCGGCTTCAGTTATGCCGACGTGCAACGGGTAGGGTATCTTCTGGGCAATATTCTGGTAGGCTTCAATAGTGGTGGGGACATCAAAGGCTTTGAGCGAGACCTTAATCAGGTCAAAGTCCAGGCTTTCCAATAGCCTTATTTGCTCCAGTGCCGCCTCAACCATCTGCTCGGCGATGGTCATTTTTGGGTTTTTTGCCTTGGGCAGGCTACCGGCGTTTACCCCGATGCGAATCGGGACGCTCCTTTCTTTGGCAGCTTTGACTATTTTTGTAACCTTTTCTGGTTGGCTGATATTGCCCGGGTTGAGCCGCAATCCATCGGCTCCAGCCACCAGCGCCATCAGGGCAAGGCGGTAGTCAAAGTGGATATCGGCAATTATGGGGATGGAGACGCCCTTTTTAATGGGCGATATTGCCTCGGCTGCTTCCATATCGGGCACGGCTAGCCGCACCAGTTCGCAGCCGCACTCCTCAAGCTCCCTTATCTGGTCAATGGTTGACCTAACATCGCGGGTATCGGTTTTGGTCATGGATTGCACCACGATGGGGGCATCACCACCAACGGTCACCCTGCCAATTTGAATCGGTTTAGATTTGCGCCGTGGGTTCATAGAGTTATCTACCTCACCCCCTCGGTCCCCCTCTCCTTCAAAGGAGAGGGGGAGGGTAGTTTTCTGAAGGGGCTTCGCCCCTTCAAACTTCCCCTGACATGGGATTAAGCCTTTCCCTGATTCATGGGATTAAGCTCTCCCCGCTTATTATGCGCATAATGTCCTGTTGAGTGATTACCAGAATTGCCACCATCAGCAGGGCGAAGCCGATAAGATGCACCAGCCCCTCTGTTTTGGGTGAAATGCGCTTGCCACGGCGCACCCACTCTAGGAGGACAAACACAATCCTGCCCCCATCCAGGGCGGGGAGGGGGAAGATATTGATTATAGCCAGGTTTATGCTGATAAAGCCGGCAAATTCCAGAAGCGGGCTAATCCCGGCTTTAGCTACCTCTCCCGTCAGTTGGGCGATACCCACCGGACCAGCCACTTGGGGAGTTGTCGCCGCAATAAACCACCTTAGTACTTCATTTTTGAATAAGACGAAGGTCTCTATACATTCGCTGGCTCCCGTAGGTATTGCTTCCCAGAAAGGCTCACTCTGGCTAACAATGGTTGGATTTAATATGCCGGTGGCAACCCCAATCGCCCCCTGACCCTGCGGAGGCTTCCATCTGGGTATCACCTGAACCTCCTCTATAGTGGCGTCGCTGTGTTTGACCACTAGGTTGACCTCTTGGCCCAGGTTAAGGTGGATATAGCGGTTCAGGTCGCCAATATTCTGCACCGGCTTACCATTTAGGCTGAGTATAATATCTCCCGCTTCAATGCCAGCCACAGCCGCCGGCGAATTGGGGGCTACCTCCTTCACCGATACCTCCCCGGTTACCATATCGTGGGGAACCATGAAGGCAATGGAAAACAAAACTATAGGCAGCAGGGCATTCATTATTGAGCCGGCGCTGAGCACAATCAGCCTGGTGCCAACGCCCTTACCGGCTAAGCTCCTCGGCACCTTGGGGTCTTCCTCGCCAGTCATCTTGGTAAATCCACCCAGGGGTATGGCATTCAGTGAATATAGCGTTTCCCCCCTTCTTACTCCGACTAATCTGGGGGGGAAGCCCAGACCGAACTCCTCCACCTTTATCCCGAAGGCTTTAGCCGAGGCAAAATGCCCCGCTTCATGGGTGAGGATAAGCACTGCCAGAATGCCGAGGAAGGCTACTATGGTAATTACCATAGGTTATCTCCACTGGCAAGCTGCATAACCTTTTCTCTAGCCCAAGCATCAGCTGCCATAATTTCCTCCACGGCGGGGTGAGATATTGCCTGATGCTCCTGCAGCGCCTGCTCTACAAGACCGGCAATATCAATAAAATTGATGAGCTGAGACAGGAAAAGTTCAACCGCCACTTCATCAGCGGCACAAAGCACTGCCGGATAGGTTCCTCCCATTTTCCCGGCCTCAATAGCCAGCTTGAGGCAGGGGAAGGTATCAAGGTCAGGCGGCTCAAAGGTTAGCTTTTTAATGGTCTCCCAGTCAAGCTTGGGGAGCTGAGGGTTGGCTAGGCGTTCAGGGTAAGAAAGGGCGTATTGAATGGGTAAGCGCATGTCGGGGTAGCTTAGCTGGGCTTTAATCGAGCCATCACTAAACTCTACCATGGAGTGGACGATACTCTGAGGATGGATTAGAACCTTGATATTGTCAAAGGGCATGTCAAAAAGCCAGTGGGCTTCAATTACCTCCAGCCCCTTGTTCATCAGCGTAGCTGAGTCAATGGTAACCTTTCTTCCCATCCGCCATGAGGGGTGGCTAAGCGCTTGCTCTACGGTAACATCAGCTAGTTGGGCTGGGGAATAATGGAGGAAGGGTCCGCCTGAGGCGGTGAGGATAATCTGGGTCGCCTTCTGTGTCTCACCCTCAAGGCACTGCCATATAGCGCTGTGCTCGCTATCAACGGGCAAAATCTGCGCCCCGCTTAGCTTTGCCTCCTTGATGATAATCTCGCCTGCCATAACCAGTGATTCCTTGTTGGCGAGGGCAAGTCTCTTGCCCGCCTTTACCGCCGCCAATGTTGGGCTCAGCCCCCATTTCCCCGAGGTAGCCATAACCACGATATCCACCTCAGGGTGGCTGGCTATTTCCTCAAGCGACAGGAGTTCATATTCAGCGTTGCTCAGGCGGGCCTTTTTACCCTGAAAGTGGACGAACCTTGGTTTGAACTGGCTAATTTGCCTTGCCAGCAAATCATAGTTCTTCCCCGCAGCCAGCCCGATTATGCGAAAGCGATGGGGAAAAGCGCTAATTACTTCCAGCGTTTGACGACCTATGGAGCCGGTTGAACCCAGGACAGCTACCTGCTTTAGTGCATTGCCCATATAACATAATAGTATACTACCACGCCAGCAAAGACAACGCTGTCTATCCTGTCTAGGGCACCGCCATGCCCCGGAAGTAGCCTGCCTGAGTCTTTTACTCCCATGTTGCGTTTGAACAACGACTCTACAAGGTCGCCAAGTTGTCCGAAGATGCTAATCAGTAAGCCGAGGACTATTGCCTGCCAATAACCGAGGGGCAGGCTGAGAGGCGATGGTATAGTAAACAGCAGACTAACTATGATGGCACCGAGAACGCCGGCTATAGCGCCTTCCCACGTTTTGCCCGGGCTAATATTCGGGGCAAGCTTGTGCCTGCCCAGCGCTCTGCCAGTGAAGAAGGCGGCGGTGTCACTGGCAAAGTTGGCAGCTAAGGCAAGGAATACCCAGTTTCTGCCGTCATCTAGACCTCTTAATGCCACAAGGTGACTTAGTAACCATCCCATATAGAGAATGCCGGCTATGGTCCACGCCCAGCCGATAAAAGCCCCCTCCTTTTGTCGGCGCAGCAGGAGCCAGATTAGAGATAGCACTACGGCTGAGGTCAGCAGTAGTGGCGTAGCAAGGTCATAGTTGAAGTGGGGACTTAGGATGAATAGCAGCGTCCAGACTAGCCCAAAGTAGGTGAGTGGTAGCCCCCCTGCCCCAGCCACTATTTTATAGAATTCAAAGACAGCCAGCAGCCCCCAGATTGCTATCAGCAGAGTGAACCAGGGTAAAGGTTGCTTAAACCAGACAGCAGCGATGAGGAGAGGAATGCCCCACAGCCCAGTTATAACCCTTTTCTTTAGCATATGGTTACGTATCAACCTCACCCCACCAAGGAGAGGGGGAAGGGTTTGTAAGAGGGACTTCGTCCCCCTTTAACACTCTATGGGAAAGAGAGGCGAAGCCTCTCTAATAAATTATCTTCCCCTTCCCCCTATTAAGGGGAAGGGGATACAGGGGATAGGGTTGATAAAAACTTCCTGATTATAATCTACCGAAGCGCCTTTGCCTCTGGCTGTAGGCGAGTAGTGCTTTGTCAATCTCTTTGTGATTGAAGTCAGGCCATAGAACCTTGGTGAAGTAGTATTCGGCATAAGCTGCTTGCCACAATAGAAAGTTGCTGAGGCGCAGTTCGCCACCGGTGCGAATTACTAGGTCAACCTCGGGTAAACCGGCGGTATAGAGATAGCTATTAAACAATTCTTCATCAATTTTTTCCCGTGGGATGCCCTCAGCTATAATGTGGCGGACGGCATCTAGAATCTCAGTGCGTCCCCCATAGTTAAGGGCGAAGCTGAGGTTCATCCCGGTGTTGTTTTTAGTTAACTCTACAGCCCTATTTATGGCTAACTGTAGATTCTGGGGAAGCCTATCAAGTTGCCCCAGATGGCGAAGGCTAACGCCCTTTTTGTGAAGTTCAAGGGTCTCCTTATCTATTATCTCCTCTAAAATGTGGAGTAAGCCAGCAACCTCCTCCTCAGGGCGGCTCCAGTTTTCAGTGGAAAAGCCGTAAAGGGTGAGGTGCTTCAGTTGGAGTTTGATAAAATATTGAATTACAGAGCGCAGATTTTCTGTCCCTGCCTGGTGACCGGCAAGCCTGGGCAATCCGTGCTGTTGTGCCCATCTACCATTACCATCCATAATAATAGCTACATGGTTTGGCAGGCGAGAAAACTTTTTCATTGCTCTGAAGTCCGAATCAAGGCTGTTTGGTGGAGTTGTGCAATCCAGGCTAGACCTCCATGAGTTCTGCCTCTTTATCTCGGGCTATCTGCTCAATATCGGCGATGAAGCTGTCGGTGAGCTTCTGGAGCTGGTCCAGGGCACGCTTAGACTCATCCTGTGAAATTTGGCTGTCTCTCTCCAGCCCCTTTAATTCACTCATGGCGTCACGCCTTATATTGCGTATTACTATCTTTCTTTCCTCAACCCTCTTTCGCACCACCTTGGTTAGCTCCCGCCGCCGCTCCTCGCTGAGTGGGGGGAGAGCTAGCCGGATTATATTCCCACTGATGGCGGGATTTAGTCCCAGGTCAGACTTGAGGATAGCCTTCTCTATGTTGGGTATGGTGGTTCGGTCCCACGGCTGGATGACGAGGAGTCTTGCCTCGGGTGCGGAAATGCCGGCAATCTGATTAAGTGGGGTGAGAACGCCGGCATATTCTACCTTGATATGTTCAATTAAGGCCGGTGTGGCATGCCCGGTGCGGATGGTAGCCAGTTCTCTTTTCAAACCATCAACCGAGGCTCGCATCTTTTCCTCAGTATTGCGTAAAATTGGGGTAACCATGTTACTTCTCGCTGCATACTAGGGTGCCAATAGGTTCACCCATTACCGCCCGTTCTATGCTTTGAGGTGCTTGAAGGTCGAAGACAATTATAGGCAGCCTGTTTTCTAAGCATAGAGAGAGGGCGGTGGCATCCATTACCTCCAGACGCAGGTTTAATGCTTCAAGATGGGTGAGTTCGTCAAACTTCTTGGCATTGCGGTCGGTAAGGGGGTCAGCACTGTAGATGCCATCAACATTATTCTTGGTCATAAGCAAGACCTCGGCCTCAATCTCTATCGCTCGTAGCGCTGATGCGGTATCAGTGGTCATATATGGGTTGCCCGTGCCCGCAGCGAAGATAACCACTCTGCCCTTCTCCAGATGACGAATAGCGCGGCGTCGGATATAAGGCTCAGCCACCTGCTGAATACTTATAGCTGACTGGGTTCTAGTAGTTACCCCTTCCTTCTCTAGAGCATCTTGGAGAGCAAGGGCATTTATTACCGTAGCTAGCATCCCGGCATAGTCAGCAGTGACCCTGTCCATTCCGTCCTGCTCCGCCTTAGCCCCACGCCAGATGTTACCACCGCCAACGACAATTCCTACCCCCACACCCATTTTTGTCACTCGCTTAATTTGTTTGGCTATCTTGGTTAGGGTGGCAGAGTCAATGCCATAGGCTGCTTTACCACAGAGGGCTTCACCGCTGAGCTTAAGCAGAACGCGCTTATATTTGGTAGTGCTCATTTCCCTGATTCCCGGTCGCCTAGTTCAAACCTAGCAAATCGGCTTACTTTGATATTCTCTCCTACCTTGCCAATAGTTTCAACAATAATTTCTTGAACCGTCTTATCCGGGCTCTTTATGTAGGGTTGAAGGAGGAGGCAGGCTATCTGAGGTTCTATCTTACTTCCTTCGGGAATTTCTTCCCTGGAGATGAATTTTGGTGCCATGGCGGCTACTTGCATCGCCAGGTGATGAGCCAGTTCCTTGAACTCATCGGTGCGGGCAACAAAATCGGTTTCACAATTCACCTCAACCATGGCGCCAATGCGACCCCCAGCATGGACATAGGCTTCAATTAACCCTTGGTCGGCAGTGCGCTCTGCCTTTTTCTCCGCCTGTAAAAGACTTTGTTGTCTTAAAATCTGAAGCGCCCTTTCCATATTTCCTTGTGCTTCAATAAGGGCATTCCGGCACTGCATAATGGCAGCTCCAGACTGGTCTCTCAGCTCTTTTACCCTGTCTACTGAGATTTTCAAACTTCCTCTCCTTTATGTTCCTCATCGGGCGTGAAAATAAGAGGTTCGGTGACTTCTCCGGTCTCTGATTCCCCCGCTGCCTTTTCCTCGCCCGCCTCGGCTGGAGCCGCCGCCTCACCAGTTTTACCTTCAATAATGGCGTCGGCAATTTTAGTGCATATCAGCTTGACGGCTCTGATGGCATCGTCGTTGGATGGAATGGGATGGTCTATCTCATTGGGGTTACAATTGGTATCAACCATAGCTACAACTGGTATTCCCACACGCTTGGCTTCAGCTAGAGCAATCCTTTCTTTAGTCGGGTCAACAATGAATAGGGCATTTGGTAGACTGGTCATCTCCTTAAAACCGCCCATTAGCCGATTGAGGCGCAAAATTTCCTCCTCCAGCTTTAGGGCTTCCTTTTTCGGCAGGCGCTCAAAGTCCCCCCTAGCTTTTTGGTCTTCCAAGCGGACTAGATAGTCTATCCGGGCTTGGATAGTGGCAAAATTGGTCAGCACTCCTCCCAACCAGCGTTGATTAACATAATACATACCACAGCGTTTTGCCTCTTGTTCTATAGTTTCTTGAGCCTGCTTTTTGGTGCCAACAAAAAGGATGGTGCCACCTTCTGAGACTACCTGCCGAACAAACTCGCACGCCTTGGCGAGCATGGCCGCGGTTTGTTCTAGGTCAATGATATGAATGCCATTACGCTTGGTAAAAACATATTTCTTCATCGCCGGGTGCCAGCGGCTGGTCTGGTGCCCAAAGTGAGCCCCGGCTTCTAGTAGCTCCTTAATCGTGGTCTCGGGCAAGCTTAAACCCCTTTCTAGTTATTAGGCTATTGTTTGTCGTTGATTTAACAGTATAGCATACTGTTTGCTGGGCAACAATATACAATTAAGAGGTCGTTTAGTAACCTATCCCCCTTACCCCCTTCCCTTATTAAGGGAAGGGGGAGTATGGGTCAAAGAGGGGCGAAGCCCCTCTTTGAAATCTTTCCCTTGCTTCCCTTCCCAATAGAGAGAATTTCTTAAAAGTGCTGTCTAATAACTCCCTGATTACTCCTATAAAATTTAAGGAGAGTAAAAGAGAGGCGCAGCCTCTCTTAAAAACCTTTTCCCCCTCTCCTTCTGAAGGAGAGGGGGATTAAGGGGGTGAGGTTAATAAACAACATCATTGATAAAAAATTGACAAAGCTTTATTATTAGTTTGGGGGTATTAACTGACTTAAGATGCAGATTAGGAAGACATATAAAGAGGTGAAGCCTGAGCTACTTTATGATGAGGTCAGGGATTTTGTTGTTAAGCAGGGAGCGATAGTGGGTGAGGCAAAACTGGAGACATATTCAATGCCTAGTGACTCATCGTCATTTATCCACCGGGGCACGTTGACCTTCAAGATGGGTGCGGCGGGAAAAGAATGCCTGAGAGCACATATTGTGGGCTCAGGGGGTGAAACGAAGCTGATGCTTGATATAAATGAGGAGCTTTTCCTCCAGGAAAAGGTCTCGGCTCTACAGAAAGACCTTGACTTTATTTTTGGCTCATACGAGGTTAAACACCGCTGACAGGTATTTGGCTTATCTTGCCTCTGAGATTGTTTAGAACCTATCCCCCTGCCTCCTTCCTTAGTAAGGGAAGGGGGAGTGTAAGTAAGAGAGGGGTAAAGCCCCTCTCTAAATCTCTTCCCCCTTATGAAGGAGACTAACTTAACTGGGTGTCTAAGGGGGGTGTCAACCCCTCTTTCTTCTCTTCCCCCTCATGCTAAGACTACATCTCCCTATTATGGAGAGGGGGATAAAGGGGGTGAGGTTAATAAACAATCTACCCTTCTTCGGTTTCTGAGCTGACTTTATTGTGTGATATAATCTAATTTGGAGCCATGGTTATAAAAACGATAGCTACCAATCGTAAAGCTTACCATGATTATCATTTGAGTGATAGCATAGAAGCTGGCATTGCCCTTACCGGCACGGAGATAAAGTCAATCCGAGCTAGGAAAGTGAGCCTTTCTGATGCCTATGTTAGGCCCGAGGCTGGGGAATTGTGGCTATTGAATGCTCATATCGCTCGCTATGAGGCGGGTAGCCGTTGGAGTCACGAGCCAATACGACCCCGGAAGCTTCTGCTGCATCGTAAGCAGATTGATAGTCTTACTAGTCGGGTATTGGAGAAGGGCTTTACTTTGGTTCCACTCAAGTTGTATATTAAAGATAGCCTAGCCAAGGTTGAGGTGGCGTTGGCTAAGGGTAAAAAGCTTTATGATAAGCGAGAGTCCATAGCCCGCCACGAGACGGAAAGAGAAATTGAGCGAGCTATAAAAAGGGAGAAGTCGGGAAGGAGGTAGTTAACCGTTCATAATTAAATAAGTGGGGACGCGTGGGTTCGACAGGGGAAGCATGTTGCAGGATTGCAAGCTGAGGTGCCACTAACCTCATAAAACAAGTGGCAAAAAATAACTGGCGAACCTGAATTCGCTTTTGCAGCCTAATTAAACAGGTTGCACATCCACCCAGCTTGTCCTCAATGGGCTGGGATTGGGTGCCGTAAAATTGAGGTGCCACTATCCCGATGCCGATAAGGGTGGTGAAAGAGCTATCGGCTGGCTTGGCTAAACTCGGTCAGCAGAGGCTAGCCAAGTGAGATTAAATAGCTGACTAAGCTTGTGGCATATCCTGGGCAGCTTCTTCTGGACGGGGAGTTCGACTCTCCCCCGTCTCCACCAGAAATTTCAAAGCGCCAGCCTCAAAAAGCTGGCGCTTTTTTGTTTCTGTAACCCCCTGATTATTCCTGATTACAGCGAGACTTTAATGAAATTTAAACACTAATTTTATGGTCAATTAATTCTAAAAGCCTAAGATTAAGGCAAATATAGATAACATGATAGGTGCGGCTAAAGATAAAGACGGTGAACAATAATGATTAAAAGTGTTATCCGATGTCCCAACGATATGGTTGTAGTATTTGACGAGGATGATGAGCAAATCCCTGAGTATCAGGGACGATACGAGGAAGTAAAGGAGCGCATCCTGAAGGAGGCACCACCGGAGGCAGTTTTTGGTCACTGGTTTGATTATGAGACCGATATAAAAACAGTTTCCAGGGAGGAGTGGTAGTCAAATCCGCTGTTCCCAGGCTTGCCTTTAGCGTCCAAACCTCCCCTCTTTACCGCCTCCCTGCCTACTCAGGAAGTCTAAATGAGCTTGTATCTGGTAAGAAGGAGAAATAATGAAAACTAACATCCTAGTGGTTGACGACATCAAGAGTATGCGGCTGACTTTGGGTGGGATATTGGAGGACGAGGGGTATAATGTATTACTGGCTGAGGATGGCTATCAAGCCATTGAAGCAGCAAAGCAAACCTCCTTTGCCCTTGCGTTCATGGATATAAAGATGCCGGGGATAAACGGAGTGCAGACGTTTCGGGAGATAAAGAAGATAAATCCTCAGGCGGCGGTGATAATGATGACAGCCTATTCCGTTGAGGATTTGGTACGGGAGGCGCTGGAAGAGGGTGCCTATGCTGTGGTTTACAAGCCATTTGATGTTGAGAATATATTGAGCATCATTGACTCTGCTCTTTTCCGCTTACAAAACTTACCCCCTAAAGGTTAAAATTTGTCCCCTTTATGCCCTTCTTCTTTCCATTAAGCCATATTCGGCATTGGTGCCTACTGGCATTTTTTGTCATTTTATGATACAATTGGCACGAAATAGTAGCTAAAGGGGAGGGTAGTGGGATGGCTAAAGAAAAGAGGACAAGCGGCTCTTCCACCTTGGTGGCACCCGAGGTAGAGGAATCAAAGCAGTCAGCGGAAAGACTTCAGGCTTTGATGGAAGAAGCTCCCATTGGGATATGTCATACCGACCTCACGGGCAAATTTACCTATGTGAATAAGAGATTTGAAAAGGTGACAGGTTATTCCCGGGAGGAAGTGGTCGGCAAGAACGGGTTTAAGCTCAGGATGTTCTCCCTTCAAACCTTGAAGCTCTTTAGAGAAAGGATGAAGAGCAAGCTGATGGGGAGACCTACCGGTCGCATAGAGACGCAGTTCAAATGCAAGGATGGACACGGGATATGGGTAGCCATAGAGGCTCAGCTTATCCGGGAGCGAGGTATACCCGTCGGCTTTCAAATTGTCTCTAGTGATATCACCGAGCGCAAGAAAGCTGAAGAGGAACTAAAAAGTTCGGGGGAGCGGCTAAAAATATTATTTGAATTTGCACCGGATGCTTATTACTTGAATGACTTAAAAGGTAATTTTGTCGATGGTAATAAAGCGGCTGAGGAAATAACCGGTTATAAGAAAGAGGAGTTAATTGGAAAGACTTTCTTAAAATTAAAACTACTGTCTCCAGAGCAAATTCCAAAAGCGGCAGTACTTCTAGCCAAGAACGTACTGGGGCAATCTACTGGACCGGATAAGTTTATTCTAAACCGGAAAGATGACAGTCAGGTTCCAGTGGAAATAAGGACATTCCCAGTCACGATTGAAGGTAAAACTTTGGTGTTAGGCATTGCCCGAGACATCACCGAGCGCAAGCGGGCTGAGGAGGCACTATTAGAGTCTGAGGAGCGGTTCCGTTCTATCGTGGAAAATTCTCACGACGGGATAATAATTCTAGATGACGCCTATCGCTTAACCTACGTGAATGACGAGCTGTGCCGAATCTCAGGATATTCTCGTGAGGAGACCATCGGGCAGGATTTCCGCAAATTTCTCGACGAGGAGAGCAAACAACTCGTCGCCGATCGATACATCCGAAGGCAGAAGGGAGAGGAAGTTCCTCCCCGGTACGAGTTCAACATTGTCCACAAAGACGGCCAGAAGAGGCGTGTGGAAATCAGCTCTAGTGTGATCAAGGATTCAGCGGGAAAAGTAAAGACAGTGGCTCAGATTTTGGACATCACCGAGCGCAAGCAGGCGGAAGAGCAATTGCTCCGCCTATCTAACGCGGTAAAGATGTCAACGGATAGCATTGTAATCGCCGACTTAGAGGCAAAGATAATAGACGTTAATGAAGCAACTCTAAAAATGTATGGTACTGATGACGAAAAAGACTTGATTGGAAAAAACTCCCTGGAACTTATAGTTCCGGAAGAGCGAGAAAAAGCGCTTGAAGGTTTGAGAGAGGCACTAGAAAAGGGGTACGTAACAAGAAGAGAGTACCATATTGTTATCAAGGATGGCAGTAAGGTTCTTGTGGAGATGAACTCAGCCGTTATGAAAGACGCGGATGGTAAACCGATAGGATTTGTAGCTGTAAGTAGAGATATAGCTGAGCGCAAGCAGATGGAGCAGAAGTTGAGAGACGCCCAGGAGCAGCTCCATCGCTCGGAAAAGCTGGCAGCCATAGGGCAACTAGCCGGAGGGGTTGGTCACGAGCTTAGGAACCCCCTGGGGGCTATTAAGAATGCCGTTTTCTATGTGCGGAGAAGGATTGCCAAGAGTGACCTGCCGGCTACCGAGCCCAAGGTAATGGAATTTCTTGATACCATAGATAAGGAGGTTAACAGTGCCAACAAGGTCATAACTGACCTTCTTGGCTTCTCTCGGGTAGCTAAACCAACCGTCTCATCCGTTAATATCGGCGGCATAATTGAGGGTGCCCTTGAGCATGTTCCCATGCCAGGGAATGTAGAGCTGACCAGGGATATAGACCCTAGCCTGCCCATGGTGATGGTGGACGGCGGCCAGATTCAACAGGTATTTGCCAATATAATCCTCAATGCGGTAGAGGCTATGACCGAAGGTGGGCGCCTGGAGATTATGGCTAGAAGCAAAGATGATTTTGTCAAGGTGAGGTTTACCGATAGCGGCTGCGGCATCCCTGAGTCTATCATAAGCAAAATTTTCGACCCATTATTTACTACCAAAGCCAAAGGCATTGGACTGGGGCTAGCGATGTGCAAAAGCATCGTGGAAAGACACGGGGGAGACATTCAGCTAAAAAGTGAAGAAGGGAAGGGAACCACATTTACCGTCTCCTTGCCTACCACGGCAGTCTAAATGAGTTTATATCTAGTAAGAAGGGGAAATAATAATGAAAACCAACATCCTAGTGGTTGACGACCTCAAGAGTATGCGGCTGACTTTGGGTGGAATATTGGAGGACGAGGGGTATAATGTATTACTGGCTGAGGATGGCTATCAAGCCATTGAGGCAGCAAAGCAAACCTCCTTTGACCTCATCTTTATGGATATAAAGATGCCGGGGATAAACGGGGTGCAGACGTTTCGGGAGATAAAGAAGATAAATCCTCGGGCGGCGGTGATAATGATGACAGCCTATTCTCTTGAGGATTTGATACGGGAGGCGGTGGAAGAGGGTGCCTATGCTGTGGTTTACAAGCCATTTGATATTGAGAAAATAGTGAGCATCATTGAGTCTGCCCTTCGTAAAACCCTGATTTTGATAGTAGATGACAGCTTTGCCGACCGTGGAACCCTTAAGGCTATCCTGGAGGAGAGAGGATATAGCGTGGTTACTGCTAGCACTGGTGCTGAGGCAGTGGCAAGAGTTAAGGAAAAACGCTTTGACATCATATTTTTAGATATCAAACTACCTGATACCGATGGTGCGCAACTCTTTGAGCAGTTGAAGGCTCTAGACCCCCAGGTGGCTGTGATTTTGATGACCGGTTATTCTGAAGAGGAATTGGTGAAAAGTGCAATATCCCACGGGGCTTACACCTGCATTTATAAACCATTTAATATAGACAAGATATTGGCATTGGTCGGTGAGATTTCTCAGCAGAGGGGGGAATAGATATGCCCCCTGAGACAAACATCCTGGTGATAGATGACGACGTGCCGAGGCTAAAGACCTTATCGGCGGGACTGCAAGATATGGGGCACAAGGTGACCACTGCTGCTATAGGACGAGAGGCAATGGCACTACTCAGGAAGCAGCCCTTCAATATTGTCATTACTGACATAAAACTGCCTGATATTAGCGGTCGGGAAATACTAGAAGCGACAAAGGAAATTAACCCAGAGGTAGCAGTAATTATGATAACCGACCGTGCCAACCTTGAAACGGCGGTAAGTTCTATTGATGAAGGTGCCTATGCTTATATCCTCCAGCCTGAAGCGATGAATGAGCTTAAGATCATGATCAATAATGCCCTGAGGGAGCAGGAGTTATTAATTAAGAACCGCAAGTTGGTTGACAGCCTGCAACACTCCAACAAGAGTCTTGCCGAGACCAACAGAGCGCTGGAACAGGCAAGCCACGCCAAATCAGATTTTATGGCAAAAATGAGCCATGAGTTGCGCACCCCACTCAATGTCATCATCGGCTTTGCCGAACTCATGTTAGACAAGGTTCCTGGTGAAATCAATGACGAGCAGCGGCAGTGCCTTGACGATATCTTGACCAGTGGTCAGCACCTACTGGGCTTAATTAATGACATTCTTGACCTTTCCAAAATAGAGGCGGGCAAGGTTCTCAGGCTGACAAATATTGCCCTACCTGATGTCATAGAATCGCTGAGAAGCGCCATGATGTCCATCCTTGACGCCAGAAAGCAGAGCCTTGATGTTGAGTTAGAAGAGGGGCTTCCCATGGTTTATGCCGATAAAGCTAGGGTAAGACAGGTGCTCTTTAACCTATTGAGTAATTCTACCAAGTTTACCCCCGACGGAGGCAAGCTGAAGATTGAGGCAGTCAGAGACGGGGACTGGTGTCAGCTGAGCGTGGTTGATAATGGCACCGGTATCAAAGAGGAAGACTGGGAGCGGATATTTGACCCTTTTTACCAGGCAGATAGTTCTATGCCTAAACGCGAGGAGGGGACAGGGCTGGGGCTGGCGCTGGTAAGGCAAATTGTGGAGCAGCATGGTGGGCGAGTTTGGGTGGAGAGTGAATACGGGAAGGGAAGCCGTTTTACCTTTACCCTGCCACTGGCAGACCGGGTTCAGAGGAGAGGAGCCAGTGAAAGAGAAGATACTGGTTGTTGAAGATAATCCCAGAAATATGAGGCTGATTACAATGACCCTTAGGGGCAAGGGCTATGAGTTGCTTGAAGCTACTGATGGTGAACAGGCACTGGATATGGCTACGAGAGAGCGACCCAACCTCATAATAATGGACGTTCAGCTTCCTAAAATGGACGGGCTTGAGGTGACGAAGAGGCTCAGGGCGACCCCAGTGTCCAGCCAAATCCCCGTCATTGCCCTCACTGCCTATGCCATGAAGGGAGATAGGGAGAAAGCCATTGCCGCTGGGTGTGATGAATACGTATCAAAGCCCATAGATACCCGCCAATTCCCTGAAGTGGTTGCTGAAATGCTGCGACGAGGTAGAGATAAACCCTAGCATCAATGGAGAAAGCAGTAGGAAAGAAAATCCTGGTAATTGATGATGACCCTGCCTTTGTTAGACTGGTTGAGCAGGTCCTTACTCAGAAAGGATATGAAGTGCTCAGCGCTAGTAGCGGGGGGGAGGGATTACGGCTTTTGTTTGTCCATAGACCAGATTTGGTGCTCCTGGACGTGGTAATGCCCGGGATGGATGGTTGGCAGACCTGCAGCCGTATCCGTGATATCTCTGATATTCCCATCATTATGCTCACCGCCCATGAGAAGACTGAGGAAGATATAGTGCGTGCGCTTGACTATGGGGCTGATGACTACCTGATAAAGCCGGTGAGGAGTAGGGAGCTGGTGGCGAGGGTGCGGGCAGTAATGCGACGTGCCGAGTTACCTGCCAGGGAGAGGGGTAGCATTACCTATAGTGATGGCTTCTTGACGGTGGATATTACCGAGCGGAAGGTTCTTGTAAATGGAGAGCAGGTGAAGCTGACGCCAATAGAGTTTCGCCTGCTTGCGCTGCTTTTGCAGAATGCCGGGCGTATTCTTACTCACCGGCAACTGTTGGAAAAGGTGTGGGGCTGGGAATACATCGATGACGTTGATTATGTGCGCATCTATGTCTGGCACCTGCGTCAGAAGATAGAGCCAGACCCATCTCAACCAAAGTATGTTATTACTGAGTCCGGGGTTGGCTACTACTTCCGCAAAGCCGTCTGAGGCAAGCTCCTCTTTAGGCTAAAACTCTCGCCACTCTCTATGGCATTGACCCCATCCCCCTTTAAGTTTTTGACTTAGGTAACCCTCCCCCTTTATCCCCCTCCCTTATCTAAGGGAGGGGGAATTAGTTATATAAGAGAGGCTTCGCCTCTCTTCAACTCTCCTTTGAAGGGAATGCCCCTACTTAATCAGGTGTCTAAGAGGGGCGCTAGCCCCTCTTCTATTTTCTTCCCCCTCTCCTTTTCAAGGAGAGGGGGATATAAGGGGGTGAGGTTACCTAAACTTGTGCTTATTCAGTGGCGATAGTAGAATATATCCCAGCATAGCAATGGCAGAAAATGGCTTATTCCGGGTTGAGGTCTCAGTCAAGTCCGGCTTTCCTGACCCACGGGGGGAGGCATTAAGAGCTGATATCCGTGACCTTGGCATTGCCACTCTTAACCGGGTCAGGGTCAGCAATATCTACATGCTGGAAGGGGGGCTGAGCCAGGAAGAGGTGAAAATAATTTGTCGGGAGCTTCTGGCTGACCCGGTAATTGAGGAGTATTCAATTGGAGCGGCGCCCCTTGCCATAGAGGATGAGAATACTCATGCCATTGAGGTTGCCTATAATCCTGGTGTGATGGACCCGGTAGAAGAGAGTGTGAAAAAGGGCATCGTTGACCTTGGTATAACTACGGTTAGGTCAGTAAAGACAGCCAAAAGATATTATCTATCAGGTAAGCTTTCAGCCAGCGATATTGAGCTTATCTCTAATAAGCTGCTAGTCAATAGCGTAATTCAGCACGTGGTCACCAGCCAAGAGAAGGTATCGCTACCTTCGACAGAATATAAGTTCTCTTTGGAACAGGTTGATTTACTGACCATGGATGATGACGGGTTAGCCAAGCTGGGTCAGGAGCTCTGGTTAAATCGGGATGAGTTGAGGCATATTCAAAGCTACTTCTCCAACTTAGGTCGCAATCCCACCGATGTTGAGCTTGAAACCCTGGCGCAGACCTGGTCGGAGCACTGCAAGCACAAGACATTTAAGTCCAAGATAAGGCTTGACGGGCAGGTTATTGATAATTTGCTCAAGAGCACCATTATGAAGGTTACCGCCGAGCTAAACAAGCCTTGGTGTCTTTCTACCTTCAGGGACAATTCAGGGGTGATAGATTTTGACGGTCGTTATGCAGTATGTTTTAAGGTTGAGACTCATAACCACCCTTCAGCCATTGAACCCTATGGTGGGGCGTCAACAGGGCTGGGTGGGGTAATTCGTGACCCCTTGGGTACTGGCTTAGGGGCAAAACCAATTGCCAGCACTGACGTATTTTGCTTTGCCCCGCCCGACTTCCCCCACGATAGGCTTCCTCCTGGCGTCCTCCATCCCCGCCGTATTCTTAAGGGGGTGCGGGCTGGGGTGGCTGACTATGGTAATCGCCTGGGTATCCCTACCCTCAATGGCGCTATTCTCTTTGACGAGCGATATTTAGCCAACCCGGTGGTGATGTGTGGAACCATAGGACTTATGCCCAAGAGCGCCGCTCAGATGGGGAGACAACAGCCGGGTGACCTGGTTGTCCTGGTGGGGGGCAGGACAGGGCGAGACGGTATTCATGGTGTTACCTTTGCCTCGGCGCTGCTAACCGGGGAGTCTGAGGCTGTTTCTGTTAGCTCAGTTCAGATTGGCAACCCAATAACGGAGAAAAAGCTAATTGATGTTCTGTTGAAGGCGAGGGAGCTGGGATTATATCAGCGCATTACCGATTGTGGCGGAGGCGGGCTGTCGTCAGCAGTAGGGGAAATGGCAGCCGAAACCGGGGCTTGTGTCTATCTGGAAAAAGTCCCGCTGAAGTATTCCGGTCTTTCCTACACTGAGATATGGCTTTCTGAGTCGCAGGAGAGGATGGTGCTGGCGGTGCCCCCAGGTTCGGCTGAGGAGCTGATTTCCCTCTTCGCCAGCGAGGACGTTGAGGCTACCGTCATCGGTGAATTCACCAATGACCGACGCCTTCAGCTTTTTTACCGGGGTAATCTGGTATGCGACCTTGATATGGAGTTCCTTCATAATGGGCTGCCCCAGCTAGAAAGAGTAGCAGTATGGGCGCCAGCCCAATATCCTGAGCCGGACTTTGCCCAACCCCCCGACCTTGGTGATGACCTGAAAAGAATCCTAAGCTCGTGGAATGTTTGCAGCAAGGAGTGGGTCATACGCCAGTATGACCATGAGGTTCAGGGAGGCAGTGTTCTCAAGCCCCTGGTAGGGCTAAATAATGATGGTCCCAGTGACGCTGCCATCATCAAGCCACTGCTTGATTCCGATACGGGCGTTATTATCTCAAATGGCATTAATCCCAAGTATGGGGACATTGACCCTTACTGGATGGCGGCCTCGGCGGTAGACGAGGCATTGAGGCAGGTTATTGCTGTCGGGGGCAGTCTTCGGAGGGTGGCGTTACTGGATAATTTCAGTTGGGGCAATCCAGAGAAACCAGACCGGCTTGGTGGTTTAGTCCGAGCGGCGCAAGGGTGTTACGATACTGCCATTGTTTATGAGACTCCTTTTATATCAGGCAAGGATAGCCTCTACAATGAGTATGAGACGGAAACGGAAAATATATGCATTCCCCCCACCCTTCTCATCTCAGCCATGGCGGTCATGAAGAACATAAGCCGAGCCGTATCCATGGATTGTAAGAAAGATGGCGACCTAATATACATCGTGGGGACAACAAACGATGAACTGGGCGGGTCGCATTACTATAGTATTCACGGCGTTATCGGTAACCGGGTGCCCAAGGTCAATCCCCGAAAGGGGAAGAAGCTCATGAGTGCCCTCAGTGCTGCTATGGGGAAAGGCTTGGTAAGAGCCTGCCATGACTTGAGCGAGGGGGGTATCGGGGTGGCAGCGTCGGAGATGGCTTTTGCTGGAGGACTGGGAATGGTGCTTTATCTGGGTAAAGTCCCTCTGGGTGAACCCATCGCTAGAAATGACAGCATACTCTTTTCCGAATCTAACACCCGCTTCCTGGTTGAGGTGGCACCGGAGGATAGTCAGCGCTTCAAGCAGGTAATGAGGGGGATGGAATGTGCCGCCATCGGGCAGGTAGTGAAAAATGCTACCTTTCAGGTATATGGCATTAACGAAGACAGGGTGGTTTCAGTTCCTCTGGCGGAACTAAAAGATGCGTGGCAGAAACCGCTCCGCTGGTGAGTAAGGATGGTTAAGGTAAGGACATTAATATTGCGCGCTCCGGGGACAAACTGTGATGTTGAGACTGCCTTTGCCTTTGAGCAGGCTGGCTCCCTGGTGGACTCAGCCCATATAAATGAGCTGGTCCGTGGGGAGAAGCCTCTTTCCCGCTACCAGATACTGGTCATACCTGGGGGTTTCACCTATGGCGATGATATTTCAGCGGGCAAGATTCTAGCCAATGAGCTAAGGCTGAAGCTGGGTGAGGATATTCAGAGTTTTGTTGACCGAGGGGGGCTGATATTGGGGATTTGCAACGGTTTTCAGGTTTTGGTAAAAGCTGGCATCCTGCCCCATTCGGTTGATGGGAACCAGAGGCTAACCCTGGCCGGCAACGATTCCAATAGGTTTGAGTGTCGCTGGGTCTATCTCCGGGTAAACCAGAAAAGCCCGTGCCTATTCACCAGGGGAATAAGCACTATGTACCTCCCCGTGGCACATGGTGAGGGCAAGGTGATGGCGGAACCGGAAACACTGGACAAATTAAATGTAGTTCTGCGTTATGGTGATGAGGCGGGTAATGTCCGAGCTGGCTATCCTTACAATCCAAATGGTTCGGTAGATAATATCGCCGGTATTTGTGATGTCTCGGGACATATCTTCGCCTTGATGCCTCACCCTGAGCGCTTCATTCACTGGACTCAGCATCCGAGGTGGGTAAGGGAGGCACCGAGGAAGCATGGGGACGGCTTTGGCATTTTCTTGAACGCTGTGGAGTGGGTCAAGAGTGGCTGAGAATGCCGTTATGAGCTATATCTCGTCCTGGAGCGGGGGTAAGGACAGTTGTTTTGCCTGTTATCTGGCGCTCGGTCAGGGATATAAAATATCTCATCTGGTGAATTTTGTTTCTAAAGAATTCAACCGAGTAAGCTTTCACGGGACAGAAGCCAGGTTAATTCAGCTACAAAGCCAGTCCATCGGCATCCCTCTTTTACAAAAGCAGACCACTTGGAATGGATATGAGCAGGAGTTCAAGGAAGCAGTGAAAAGTTTGCTCCCAAATGGTATAAAAGGAATGGTTTTTGGTGATATCTATCTTGACGAGCATAAGGACTGGGTAGAAAGGGTTTGTGGTGACCTGGGGATTGAAGCGGTTGAGCCGCTGTGGAATAAGAGCTCAGAAAAGGTTCTCACTGACTTTATTAATGCCGGCTTTGAAGCGATTATAGTCAGTGCTAAAGCCGAGCTAATTGACGAGGGCTGGGTTGGACGGCGGGCGGACAGGGATTTTATGGAGTACTTGAAGGCTAAAAACATTGACATTTGTGGGGAAAATGGCGAATACCATACTCTGGTGGTTAGCGGTCCCCTGTTTAAGAGACGGATAGAGATTATTGAGACTAGAACTATTAACCGGGATAACTATTGGTTCTTGGATAACTGTAAATATCGGCTTGCCGACTAACATAGATTGAATCTTTGGGCAGCCTTAGCAAAACCAGCTAGGGAACCCTCCAGCGTCCTGTCATCAACGCAGTACGATATCCGAAAATACCCTGGTGACCCGAAGCCGCGACCGGGGACAACGAGTACCCTCCACCGCTGTAGCTCCTCTGCGAAAACACCCTCATCTTCCAGCGGTGACTTTGGGAACATGTAGAAAGCCCCTTGAGGCTTTATCACCGAATAGCCCATCTTATTAAGATGCTCATATAAGAAATCCCTTTTCCTCTGATACTCAGCTACAGGGACGGTCACCGACTGCAAATGGCGCACTACGTGTTGCATCAGAGCTGGGGCATTGCTATATAGCGTTCGGTTGCAGTAAATGAGGCCAGCTACCAGTTCCTCTCGCTGGCTGCAGTCGGGGTGTACGGCGACGTAGCCAATACGTTCACCGGGCAGTGATAAATCCTTGGAGTAGGAAGTGACTACGATACTCTGCCGGTAATGGGGCCAAACCCAGGGGTATTTGTATCCATCATAGATAATCCGGCGATAGGGTTCGTCGCTGATGAGGAAAATCTGCGTCTTGTATTGAGCTTCTTTTTTACTGAGCAACTCCCCAAGCTGGCGTATAAAATCCTCACTATAAACAACGCCGGTGGGATTGTTGGGAGAGTTTATCACTACTGCTTTAGTTCTAGGCCCAATGGCAGCTTCGAGGGCGTCGAGCCTGGGTATAAACTGCTCATCTGTAGGCAGAACCTTAGCTATCCCGCCGTGATGACTGGGATATGCGATATACTCGGGGAAGTAAGGCGCGAATATAATGACCTCATCCCCCGGATTGAGTAGCGTCTTAATCGTTATGTTTAATGCTCCCGCAGCGCCGCAGGTCATGATTATATCGTTCATGGTGAACTTGATACCAGTCTCCAGTGAGAGCTGTGCCGCTACTGCTGCTCTTGTCTCGGGATAGCCGGCGTTTGGCATGTATCTATGCATCCCCGGCAGGGGGTTCTCTACCAGTCTCCTCAGCTCCTGATGGAACTCGGGGGGCGGCTCCATCACGGGGTTACCCAGAGAGAGGTCGAAGATATTCTCCTCACCATACCGCTGTTTAAGGCTAAATCCCTGCTCCCACACCTTCCTGATTAACGACCCCTCCGCCACACTTTGCTGAACCCCGTCAGAGATAGACATGACGAACCCCCTTTCTGCCCGGCGATTGCTGTAAAGATAAAGGGCTGGGCGTGAGCCCAGCCCCTTTATCTATCTATTTGTATGCCGGAGATATCACGGGCAGTTCCAGCATTGCCTTCCTTACCTCTTCCTCGGGATAGGCATAATCTATGAGCTTACCCGATAGGTAGGCGTCATAGGCAGACAGGTCAAAGTGCCCGTGCCCGCTATGGGCTATCAGGATGGTTTTTGATTGACCAGACTCTTTACACTTAAGGGCTTCATCAATAGCCACCCTGAGGTCGTGGCATGGCTCAGGACCGGTAATAATGCCCTCAGTGCGGGCAAACTGTACCCCGGCCTCAAAGACCTTCGTTTGGGGCACAGCCACAGCTTCAACAAAGCCTAGTCTGTGGAGGTGGCATATAATAGGTGCCATGCCATGATAGCGCAGTCCACCGGCATGAATTGGGGGTGGAATAAACCCATGACCCAGGGTGTACATCTTGACTATAGGGCCAAGGCCGCATGCGTCGCCATAGTCAAAGGCATATACTCCCTTGGTCACACTAGGACAGCTTTCCGGCTCGACACAGATAATCCGCATATCTTTTTTCTTCCCACTAAGCTTATCCCTAATCCAGGGCAGGAATTGCCCGGCGAAGTTTGAGCCACCGCCGATGCAGCCGACAATAATATCTGGGTAGGCATCTGCCATCTCCATTTGTTTCCTGGTCTCCTCCCCAACAATGGTCTGGTGGAGCAGGACATGATTAACCACGCTACCCAGGGAGTAGTGGGTATCATCACGAGCTACGGCATCCTCTACTGCCTCACTAATAGCAAAACCTAAGCTGCCGGGACAATCGGGCCATTTTGCCAGCATCTCTCGTCCTACCTTAGTATCTGGGCTGGGGCTGGGGACAACCTTGGCACCCCAAACCTCCATAGCGATGCGGCGATAAGGCTTCTGGTCATAGCTTATCCTGACCATATAGACCTTTATCTCTACGCCGAAGAATGCGCCAGCCAGAGCCAGGGCGCTACCCCACTGCCCGGCACCGGTCTCAGTAGCTATACGTTTGATGCCCTCCATCTTGTTATAGTAGCATTGCGCAATAGCCGTGTTGGGCTTGTGGCTACCAGCCTGGTTTGTGCCCTCATATTTATAGTAAATCTTAGCTGGCGTGTCTAAGGCTTTCTCCAGCCGACGTGCCCGGTGCAACGCTGTTGGTCTCCAGGTGCGGTAAATCTCCAGCACCTCATCAGGGATTTCAATGAAGCGGTCAGTGGTGTTGATCTCTTGCTTAATACACTCAATAGGAAACAGAACATGCATGAACTCCAGGGTTACCGGTTCTTTCGTCATCGGGTTCAAAGTTGGCGGTAGTGGCGTGGGCAAATCGGGCTGGACGTTATACCAGTGGGTTGGCATATCCTTTTGGTCAAGAAACCACATTGATCTCTCAAATTTTTTCGCCATTTTTACCTCCTTTCCAGTTTAACGGGTCAGTTTATTATTTGATTGTCTTCTTCACTGGGTCAATTGTCGTTATATCAATCCTCCTTTCCCTTTTAGATTAAAAAACCTGCTCGTCTCGTTCGCAGCCTTTACTTTATTCTGTTTAAATTCTTCCTAAATATAACCAAATTGGTGATTATTGTCAATACTTTTGGGTGGGATTGATAGGAATGACTATTAATGCTAATATTCTAGTGCTAACAAAGGAGGGACGATGAAGAAAAAGGTATTAAGGGATATTGAACTTAAAGGCAAAAGGGTGTTGGTCAGGGTTGATTTCAGCGTTCCCTTAGACCGGCAAACTTTAGCCATTACTGATGATACTCGTATTCGGGCAGCTTTACCCACTATAAAATACCTAAGTCAAGAAGGGGCGAAAATTATTCTTTGCTCGCACCTAGGTCGTCCTGAAGGTAAGGTTGTGGAAAAGCTAAGAATGGAACCGGTAGCTCATCGGCTGTCACAAATCTGGGGGATTCCGGTAAGAACAACTCAAGATTGTATCGGACCAGAGGTTGAGGCGGCTGTCGCCGAACTGAATAGTGGAGAGGTGCTGGTCTTGGAAAACCTTAGCTTTCATCCCGAGGAACAAAGGAATGACCCTGAATTTGCCAAAGCTCTTTCCAGTTTAGCCGAGGTATATGTTAATGATGCCTTTGGTGTTGCTCACCGTGCTTACGCCTCTACTGTTGGCGTTACCAAATATCTTCCCTCAGTGGCTGGCTTTTTGCTGGAAAAGGAGGTTGATACCCTGACTAGAGCCTTAGAGTCTCCTACTCTTCCCTGCGCAGCTATAGTTGGCGGGGCTAAGGTTAAGGATAAGATAGTTCTTTTAGAAAATATGATGCGAAAGGTTGATTCGCTACTTGTCGGCGGTGGTATGGGTTTTGCCTTTTTAAAGGCTTCACAATATAACCTGGGCACTTCGCCGGTTCCGGAGGGTGAAATTGAGGTTGCCCAGCGATTGATGGAAAAAAGTGCTGAGACGGGTGTTCACCTTCTTCTTCCTGCTGATGTAGTGGTGGCTAAAGATTTTGCTCCTGAAGCTAAATCAAGGGTGGTAACTGTTAGCGAAATCCCTCCGACCTGGCAGATTATGGATATAGGTCCTAAAACAATTACCATCTTTGCCGCTAAGCTCAGGAAAGCCAAAACGATTATCTGGAATGGTTCGTTGGGAGTTTTTGAATTCCCTAGGTTTCGAAATGGAACTACTGCTATCGTAGAATTGCTCGCTGAACTGGATGCAACTACAATTATCGCCGGTGGTTCTATAGCCGAAGCTATAGAGGAATTGGGCTTGACCCATAAAATGACCCACGTCTCAACAGGCGGTGGAGCTGCCCTTAGACTATTTGAGGGCATTCCTTTACCTGCGGTGGAAGCCCTGCCTGATAAGTAAGGTTAAAGCATTCGGTGATGACTAAGGAACAGGCTAAGGTCAAACAACAAACAAAACGAATTCTAGATAGGTTTGGTAGAAAAAGGGGGAATCTTATCCCCATCCTGCAGGAGGTTCAGGGCAAGCTTGGTTATCTTCCCCGGGAGGCTATGCTTGAGGTCGCCGAATTTCTTGGTACGCCGGAGATAGACGTTTATAGTGTGGTCACCTTTTACAATCAATTCCGGCTCAATCCCCCTGGAAAGCACTCAATAAGGGTGTGTTTAGGTACTGCCTGCCATATGAAGGGTGGTTACATTACACTGGATGCGTGGAAGAGAAGGCTGAGTGTTGACCGAGGGCAAGCCACCCCTGACCGGGAGTTTGACCTAGATACCGTTGCCTGTGTCGGCTGCTGTGTTATGGCGCCGGTAACCGTGGTTGATAATAAGCCCCAGGGCAAGGTTGAACCGACTAAGGTAGATGGAATCCTGCTCTCGTTTAGGCTGGAAAAAGAAAAGCAGTGAAAGCAACCAGGCGTCAAAGTGTAATCTCAGCTTTTCAGGAGATAAAGAGCCGTGCCCAATCCCGATGGCGGGAACTTCGGAGTGACAAACCGGTAATCATGGTGGGCACCGCCACCTGTGGTCGGGCAGCCGGGGCTCTGGAAGTGCTCCGGGCGATAAAAGGCGAGCTTAAAAAGCAGAGGCTTGACTGCCCCGTAGTTGAGGTCGGCTGCATAGGGCATTGCTACGCTGAGCCGATAGTTACCATAAGCAAGCCGGGCTATCCCCCTATCTGCTACGGGCAGGTCAATCCAGTGATAGCTGAAAGGCTAGTCAGGGGATTTATCCTCGGCGATGACCCTTGTCTTGAACTCGTCCTTGGTGCTCTGGAAGAAAATGACCTTGTTCCTAGCTTTTCTGATTTCCCTCGAGCCAAGTTTGAGAAGAAGGTTATTCTGAAAAACTGCGGGCATATTGACCCTGAACAGGTAGAGCACTACATTGTTAATGGCGGCTATTCTGTTCTGGTAAAAGCACTCCAGCTAACGCCTGAGGAGATTATAGATGAGGTCAAAAGGTCAGGGCTGAGGGGGAGGGGTGGTGCTGGCTTTCCTACTGGTGACAAGTGGGAAATCTGCCGCAATGCCCTAGGTAAGCCAAAATATCTAATCTGTAACGGGGATGAGGGTGACCCCGGCGCCTTTATGGACCGCGCCATTCTGGAGAGTGACCCCCATTCAGTAGTGGAGGGTATGCTCATTGCCGGCTATGCTATTGGGGCAAGATACGGCTATATGTATGTTCGGGCTGAGTACCCCCTAGCTGTGTATCGGGCACAACTTGCTCTTCGCCAGGCAAGGAAACTAAACCTCGTGGGTAAGAATATTCTTGGTAGCGATTTCAGCTTTGATATCAAGCTGTTTCAAGGCTCAGGTGCCTTTGTCTGCGGCGAGGAGACAGCCCTTATCGCCTCGCTGGAGGGGAAACCCGGCACCCCAAGTTACCGCCCACCTTACCCGGCAACTAATGGTCTTTATGGGAAGCCGACCCTGGTCAATAACGTGAAGACCCTGGCTTTTATACCCCACATAATTCAGGACGGAGCTAAGAGGTTTGCCGGCATTGGCACTGAGCGGAGCAAAGGGACGGCTGTTTTTGCTCTGGCGGGTAAGGTGGTTAACACCGGGTTGGCGGAGGTGCCCATGGGCACCACTCTGCGCCAGGTCATTTTTGATGTTGGCAGTGGTATTAAGGAGGGCAAGCGTTTCAAAGCAGTGCAGATAGGGGGTCCCTCCGGCGGCTGTCTCCCTGAATCTGCCCTGGATTTGCCCATTGACTTTGGCTCCCTTACCGAGGCCGGGGCGATGATGGGTTCAGGCGGGATGATAGTGCTTGATGAGGATGACTGCATGGTGGAGATAGCCCGATATTTTCTGGAGTTCACCCAGAGGGAGTCCTGTGGCAAGTGTACCTTCTGCCGCCTGGGGACAAAACAAATGCTGCAAGTCCTGGATGAGATTACCAAGGGCAAAGGGAAAATGGAAGACCTTGATATGCTCAGGCAGCTGGCGGAAGACATAAAGGCTGGTTCACTCTGTGGTCTGGGGAAGACCGCACCCAATCCCATTTTGAGCACCTTGCGTTTCTTCAGGGACGAATATGAGGCACACATCAAGGAGGGTAGATGCCCAGCACTGATGTGCCGGGAGCTTATCGCTTATTACATTATCCCGGAAAAGTGCGAGCGCTCCTGTGACGCCTGTGTTGGCACTTGCACCGTGGAGGCAATATCTACTACTAAGAAGAGAATAAAGGTCATTGACCAGGAGAAGTGCGTCAAGTGCGGCACCTGTCTTAAAGCCTGCCCGCCTCAGTACAGTGCCGTGGTCAAGCTATCGCCTCCCAACCTGGTGCCAGCTTCAAAGTAGAAAGATGAAGACGGTATCTTTAATTATTGATAGTAAGGAAGTAACCGCCCGGGAGGGGGACAAAGTCCTGTGGGTAGCGTTGGACAATGGTATTTACATACCCAATCTATGTGCCCTTCGTGGTGCTTCACAACCTGCTGCCTCCTGTCGTCTGTGCTTTGTCGAGGTGAAGGGGAAAAAGCAACCGGTTACTGCCTGCACTGAGACGGTAGAACAGGGCATGGTGGTAAACACTAGAGGTCCCGCTGCTCTAAGGCTGGTGCGTACTGCCTTTGAGCTGCTTCTATCTAGCAATGTGGTCGACTGTGCCCATTGCTTGGCTAGTGGCTCCTGCGAGCTTCAAAAAATAGCTGCCCACCTTGGGGTTAAGCTTAAGACGAAGCGTTTCAGGAAGATTTTGCGCAATCTGCCGGTGGACTCGAGCAGCCCGGTGTTTATCTATGACCCGAACAAGTGTGTGCTCTGCGGCAGGTGTGTGTGGGTGTGTCGGGAGCGGCTGGGTATAGGGGCTCTCGGTTTTGCCCACCGTGGCTTTGGGAGGAGGGTTACCACTTTTGGTGATGAGCCAATTGGCAAATCCCAGTGCCGAGAGTGTGGTGAGTGCGTAGTTGCCTGTCCTACCGGTGCTCTGACCTTTAAGGATAAGCCGGGCTCTTAGACCCCAGCCAACTCTCTGCCCAGTTCAAGTAGTCTTTCTACTCGAGCCGGGCTATCGCTTTCAGCATAGATACGAAGTAATGGTTCGGTTCCAGAAAACCTGATGAGCAGCCAGGTGGTATCAGCTAGGATGAGCTGGAAGCCGTCGGTGGTGTTTATCTTTACCACCTTAACCCCGTCAATGGACTGGGGTAAATTAGCGCTGATGCGTTTGATTATCGCTTGGCGCTCATCCTCGGGGAAGGTGAAATCTCTACGCTCATAGTAGTGGGGACCTACTTTACTATAAAGGTAGCTCAAGAGCTGCGAGGGGGTTTTACCCGTCTTAACCATCATATCTAGGAAATAAAGACCAGCCAGAATGCCGTCTCGCTCTAGTACATGACCGCGGAAGCCATAGCCACCGCTCTCCTCCCCACCGATGAGGGCATTCTCAGCCTTCATTATCGGGGCAACATATTTAAAACCCACCGGCGTCTCGTAGACGGGCAAGTCGAACATTTCGCCCAAACGGTCAATCATACTGGTGTCAGTTATTGTCTTGACTATAGCACCTCGCTCCCGACGCACCTCCAGCAGGTAGAGGCAGAGCAGGGCAAAGACCTGGAGCTGGGTTATGAATTCTCCATTCTCATCAATGATGCCAATGCGGTCGGCGTCCCCATCAGTAGCTAAGCCAACATTTGCCTTCTGCTCTTTGACTGTAGCCGAGAGCTTGGTAAGATTGGCGGCAATTGGCTCGGGTCTTATCCCGGGGAACAGGGGATTGCGCTCATTGTTTATCTCCACTAGCTGGATGGCTCCCCCGCCTAACAGCATGTTGAAGTAGCCACCGCCAGCCCCATACATAGGGTCAATCACAATCTTTAATCTGGCTTGGCGTAGCTGGTTTAGGTCAACGAGCTTGGTTAATTGCTTGACATAAATTGGGACGAGGTCAAGGTATTCTACTATCCCTTGGTCTAACGCCTCAGACAGTGGCAGGCGGTTTATTTTTCCCGTGGTCAGGGTATAGGAGAGACGCTTTTCTATCTCAGCGGTAACCTCGGGTGAGGCGCTGCTCCCTTCCTCACTCTTATACTTGAAGCCGTTCCAGATAGCTGGGTTGTGGCTGGCAGTGATGATGATTGCCCCGCCCGCCTGTTTGGCTAGAATACCAAAGCTTATTGTTGGCGTTGGGGTAGCCTTAGGGCAGAGGTATACCTTTATTCCGTTGCCGGCAACTACTTCGGCGGTGGCTGAGGCGAAATCCTCGGAGGCAAAGCGGGTATCATAGCCTATAATTAGCCCCCGGTGGGCTAAGCCCGCCTGTTTAAGGTAGTCAGCCACCGCCTGAGCGCAAGCCCGCACATTATCAAAGGTGAAGTCCTGGGCGATAATGCCCCGCCAGCCGTCGGTGCCGAATTTTATAGGATTTTTTATCTACCTCACCCCCTGTATCCCCCTCTCCTTCAAAGGAGAGGGGGAAGATTGTTTTAGAAGAGGGGGCTTCGCCCCTCTTAAACTCCCCGTTTAGGTTTTTACTCGGCTGATGGAATCCCTTTAGGGAACGTCATTATTCGTAAGCATTGAGGACAGATTATGCCTTCGCCTGGCCTAAGTCTCACTTGTAAGTTGTAAATACCCTTACAATCATCATAGCCACACCTAACTAAATGTTTCGGTTCAGGAAAGGTGGTCTTCACGCCTTCAGCGTATTTTCTCAAAACTCCCACAAAATAGTCGAAAGAGTTTTTATGTCGCAGACTTATAGTAAGATAATTATTCAGGTAGGGCACAGGAAAGTTTATTGCTACATCATCGCAGATGACCCATACATCTATACCTCTATCACAGGCAACGCCTATTTCATATGAAATCCAATTTTGGGTGTATTCCCAAATAGGGTTATGAAGTGATTGTGCTTGTACTAACTCTTTGCCGACCAATAGAAAAAGAGCCTGAGAATTCCTTATGGCACTTAGTATTGTGCTCCACGCGGGTAAGATTATACTTTCGAACTCAGAACGGAAAGCTTTAATTCCCACCCTTGCACAAGCTCTGTCGAAAATATCACAAAATTCAACATCCCTTTGTGTATGCGATACAAAGACTTGCGCAGTCATAACTCACCCTCCTCTTTTATTACTCCCCCAGTGCCTCTTTCTTTAAAATCTTGGCTTTATCAATTTTTTCCCAGGGGAGGTCAAGGTCGTCACGGCCGAAGTGCCCGTAGCAGGCAGTCTGTCTATATATGGGGCGGCGGAGGTCTAGGGTGCGGATAATGGCTTCGGGTCTGAGGTCAAAGTGCTTGTTAATCAGGTCAAGTAGAACCTTGTAGTCAACCTTACCGGTGCCGAAGGTCTCAACCGAGACGGAGAGGGGATGGGCAACACCAATAGAGTATGAAATCTGGATTTCCAGCCGCTCCGCCAGACCGGCAGCGACAATATTCTTGGCGATGTAGCGAGCCATATAAGACGCTGAGCGGTCAACCTTGGTCGGGTCTTTGCCCGAAAGGCAACCACCGCCGTGCCGGGCAACACCACCATAGGTATCAACCAAGTTCTTGCGACCGGTGAAGCCGGTGTCAGATACCGGACCCCCAATGACAAACCGACCGGTGGCGTTGATATAGAATTTGGTTTTTTCATCTATCAGTGATGGCGGGATAACGGCTCTAATTACTTGCTTAATGATGTCCTTCTCAATCTGAGCTTGGCTGACATCAGGGTTGTGCTGGGCACCGAGCACCGCACTATCCACTCGCCTGGGAACGCCGTTGTGATACTCTACGGTTACCTGTGATTTTCCATCAGGGCGGAGGTAGGGCAGGGTATTATCCTTTCTCACCTGAGCCAGTCGTCGGCATAGCTTATGCGCCAGGGAAATGGGTAGTGGCATAAGCTCAGGCGTCTCCCTGCAGGCAAAGCCAACCATCATTCCCTGGTCGCCGGCACCAAGCTTATCAAGGTCATTGGCTGAGGTAGCTTTGGCTTCCAGCGATTTATCCACTCCCAGAGCAATATCAGGGGACTGCTCCTTGATGGAGACCATCACCCCACAGGACTGATACTCAAAGCCATATTCAGGATGGGTATAGCCAACATCACGGACTACCTCCCGTACTATCTGAGGAATCTCAACATAGCAATCAGTGGTAATCTCGCCAAGAACAATTAACAACCCATTGGTTACCGCTGTCTCGCAGGCAACCCGGGCATAGGGGTCCTTCTCCAAAATGGCGTCAAGGATGGCATCTGAAATCTGGTCACATAGCTTATCCGGGTGCCCTTCGGTAACCGACTCAGAGGTGAACAGATAGCTTGGTGAACTACTAAAGCTACTTGGCATTTTTTCTCCTTCTATGTTCCTTGCTCCCAACTGGTGAGGTATTGCTTTTGCTCCGGGGTCAAACTGTCAATATTAATGCCCATGGAGTTTAGTTTTAACCGGGCTACCTGTTTATCTATTTCTTCGGGCACGGGGTGAACCTTGGTCTCCAGCCTTCCCCTATTTTTCACCATGTACTCCAGACACAGGGCCTGGTTGGCGAAGCTCATATCCATAACGCTAGCGGGGTGCCCTTCAGCGGCAGCCAGGTTAACCAGTCTCCCTTCCGCCAGTAGATAGAGGCGGCGACCGTCATTCAAGGTGTACTCGTCAACCAGAGGTCTTATCTGGCGCTTACTATGAGCCAGACTTTCCAGGGCGGGGATATTTATCTCTACATTGAAATGTCCGCTATTGGCTAGAATAGCACCGTCCTTCATCACCTCAAGGTGGGCTTGGTCAATCACATTCTTATCACCGGTGGTGGTAATGAAAATATCACCCACCCTGGCAGCTTCTATCATAGGCATGACCTGGTAGCCATCCATGACTGCCTCCAGGGCTCGGACCGGCTCGACCTCGGTGATAATTACCTGAGAGCCCAATCCCTTGGCTCTTAAGGCTATGCCATGCCCGCACCAGCCATAGCCACAAATTACCACCTTCTTGCCTGCCCACAGGACATTAGTTGCCCTAGTGATGCCATCAATGGTGCTCTGCCCGGTGCCGTAGCGATTATCAAAGAGATACTTGGTCTGGGCGCCATTTACATCAATTATGGGATATTTCAACTTCCCCGCCCTCTCCAGGTTGCGGAGTCTGATAACGCCGGTGGTGGTCTCCTCAGTGCCGCCGATAACATTACTGATTAACTCAGCCCGCTTGGTATGCAGGGTGGTAACCAGGTCAGCGCCATCGTCTACAGTAAGCTGGGGTTTATTATCCAGAGCAGTGTTGATGTGCTTATAGTATGTTTCCTCGTCTTCCCCTTTGATGGCATTAACCGGAATACCATATTCCACCAAGGCAGCGGCGACATCATCCTGGGTGCTTAAGGGGTTAGAGGCGCATAGAACGATGCTGGCTCCACCATCCTTCAGGGTCAGCGCCAGATTTGCCGTCTCAGTAGTAATGTGAAGGCAGGCTGAAATTCGGATGCCCTTTAGTGGCTTTTCTTTAGTAAATCTATCTCTGATTAGCCTTATTACCGGCATCTCGCGGGAAGCCCATTCTATTCGCTGCCTGCCGGCTTCAGCCAGGGAAGGGTCTTTAATATCGTAATTTATCTACCTCACCCCCTTTATCTGAAAGGTCTAAAATTTGCCTGATATTCTCCGCCAGAGGCTTCGAGGTATCAATTATAGCATGTTTTTGGGGAGATGCCTCTACTACCGGGGCAAAGGCTTTTTTCTGTGGCGGGTAAATCTCCCAGCGCCCGTCTGAAACTGAGCCTTGCTCCAGCCGCTGTGCCAGACGCTTCCTGATGCTTTCCTCATCCAGGGTGCACTCTATGATGAAAAAGTCAGCGCTCATCTCCTCAGCCAGCCGCTTTGCCTTGAGGCGCTCCTTGGCTTTGATAAATGAAGCGTCCAGAATTACCGAGCCCCCATCGTTTAGAATATGCTTTGCCTCGGAGAACATCTTGTCATAGGTCTTCCGGGAAAACTCAGGTGAATAAATCCCGGTATCAAATTCCTCAAAGCGGTGCTCGGTTATGGGGATGCCGGCTAGCTGCCTTCGGGTAACATCCGAGGAAATAACCACCAGCCCCAGCCTTTTCGCCAGGGCTTGAGCTAAGAAAGTCTTGCCCGTGCCCACCAGACCAGTGGTGATGAACAGAACTGGTCTTGACCTGATGTAGGCGTGGGCTAAATCAAAGTAACTGCTGGCTATCTCCAGGGTATGTCTCTTTTCCACTGGGGCAATATAGGGGTCATCAAGCTTGAAGCTTTCTACCTTTCCTCGCACATAAGCCCGGTAGCACTTGTAGAAATTGAGCAGCTTGCGTAATTCCTCATCCTGACTTCTATCTACATAGGCGTTGACCAAGCTGCGGGATAGGTCGGCTCGCCCGTAGTGGTCTAAGTCCATAGCCAGGAAGGCAACCTCCGAGGCAACATCGCAATATCTAAACCTATCATTAAATTCAATGCAATCGTAGATGCAGATGTCATTGGTGAAGCAAATATGGGCGGCATGCAGGTCTCCATGGCAATCCCTTATCCTGCCTTGGGTCATCCGCCTACGGAATAGAGGTGTATTTTCCTCAATAAAGCTATCAGTGTAGTCCTTGATATGCTGATACTTTTCCTGGGAAATGGTGTTGCCAATATACTTATTTGTCTGGCTGAAGTTCTCCTCGGTATTTTGGGTGATGGCGTTAATGTCGCCAAAGGCGCTGATATTGGTGTTGGTCTCCGCCTTTTGGTGAAATGCCGTTAGTTTTTGTGCCACGCCGGTTATCATTTCTGGTGATACTTGGTTTTTAGCCAGCAGCACATCCATCATGGCTTCTTGGGGGAGGCGGCGCATCTTCACCGCATGCTCTATAACCTCCCCCCGCCCGGCGACCAAAATATTCCCCCTATCTTGGGTTATGGGCACTACCCCCAGATAGACCTCAGGGCAGAGACGATGGTTAAGTTCAACCTCTTTCTGGCAATAGAAGTGGCGCTTTTCCTCAGTGGTGTAGTCCAGGTAGCCGAGATTTACCGGTTTCTTGACCTTATAAGCGTAGTCATCGGTGAGGAAAACGAATGACATCTGAGTCTGCACCAGCTCTATTCTTTTGGTAACCTCGGGATAGGCTTTAGGCTCTAGCAGTGCCTCTACCAGTTCAGGTAGCATCAAACCTTAATTCCTTCAACCTCTTTGACGAGGGGTTACTTCTAACCCCATCCCCTTTGTCCCCCTCTCCGTGATAGGGAGATGTATTCTTAGCATGAGGGGGAGGAGATTTTTAAGAGAGGCGAAGCCTCTCTTTGACTCTTCTATTCCTGCTCCTTTTGAGGGGTTTAATCCTTCAATTTTTCCCCTTTAACTAGGGAGAGATTTTAGAGAGGGGGGAAGCCCCTCTCTTATTACACACTCCCCCCTTCCCTTACTAGGGGAAGGGGGTCAGGGGGATAGGGCACCAAACTAAATTCTCCTTGAGTCAGAGGTCTAAGGATTATTTTTCCTCCCATCCCTTCCCCTTGGGGAATTATACTATGTAGCATTTAGCCACTGTCGCAGTTCCTCAAGCACCTGCTGGTGGTTGGTTCTGGTTACGGTTACCACATTTACCTGAGGCTGGCGCTTGATACCATCGGCGTAGGGGTTGGGGCTGAGCATGATAGTTCCGAGAAGCCTCTTACCGCTGTTAATTATGCTTAAAACGGCTTCCCTGAATTTAGCCGAGAATAGCTCCATCTTCCCAATTTCGTCAACGACGACTAAGTCGCACTCCTGGGATGCCTGGTCAAGGGCAGAAACACCCACCCCATCCAAACTATCAATATCAACCCCGTACTTGCTCACCCGATATGGGCTGTGGAGATTGATGTGAGCCAGTATAGTGTTGCGTCCGTCTAGGGTGACCAGCCTGAAGCCCTGTCTTACCCCCTGGCTTCTTATTTCCTCGGTGTAAAACCCACCAGCCTTGCCCTTCACCTCGGCGATGGCTTGTTTTATAATTCTGGTTTTGCCTGTTCCCGGCTGCCCGGTGAGCAGATAAACTTGCTTCATTAGCTCTTACTAC
>Ga0315282_10000668_pt1 | contig 67541 bp, 58 predicted proteins | sample YL17G07_20_MG_FD_203693 | JGI IMG/M metagenome (GOLD analysis project Ga0315282, IMG submission 203693) | Sediment microbial communities from Yellowstone Lake, YNP, Wyoming, USA - YL17G07_20 | ecosystem: Environmental > Aquatic > Freshwater > Lake > Sediment | place: USA: Wyoming | collected...
TTCCCCTCCCTCCTCCTACTGCCAACCCCCCGCCCTCTATCCTGCCTTAGCAGCGAATTTCCTCCACCACTTGACACTCCGCTATAAATATGCTACACTGCATTCCGACCACCGGCGCCTCACCCAGTGGGCTTCACCCGCTGGGCTTCACCCGCGCCGCGTACCTTGAAAACTGAACAGCCCCAACGAGATAAGCCTGATAGCAGAGCACGGCCTCCTTGGCCGACCATCTGAGTCCATCCGCGTCCATCCGCGGCCCGAACCCCGACCCTGACCTCTGCGAAGGGGAGGGATGTTGAGCCCGCGCACGATTTCCGATGTTGCCGATCGTTGCCGACCATCGGAAATCTCGGAACACACCTCCTGGCCCCGCCTACCCACCTTCTAGCCCAGATCCGCTCAGGATTTTCCGATTTGCCGAAAACTCGCAAATCGGAAAATCCCGGAAAACCCGCACTCGCACCGTTCGGCAGAGTTCAACCGTGCGCCACCTTCCCATCCGGCCGTCCCCTGGCCCCCGTCCCCGCCCTCCCCATCTGCGCTCTTCGGCCAGACCAATCTGGGGAATTGGCCCGGCCGTTCCCCGGCCGTTCCCCGGCCGTTCCTATCTTCGCCATCTGCGCAATCTGCGGATAGATCCGCGGCCGTCCCCCCTGACCCCTGTGCCCCGGCCCCGGCCGTTGTCGCCTTCAGCGCTGCGAAGCAGTCGCGACTCGCCTCCCGGCCGTTCCCTCCCCAGACCCTAGCCCCTGGACCCTAGCCCCTACCCCTTCGGCAGCGGTATCAGGCACAACATCTGCATCGTGCCCCCGCCGGTGTTGCGGAACTGGTGCAGCTCCTCCGGCGCCACGAACAAGGCGTCCCCGGCGCTGAAGGGCACGGGGCCGGCAGACGTGGTGACCTCGCCCTGCCCGGCGAGGATGAAGGCCTCGTGCTCCCAGGCGTGCGTATGCTTGGGCGTGTGCCCGCCCGGCGCGATCTCGAACAGCCGCATCGCGAACGTCGGCGCCCCCTCCGGCTTGGAGATCAGCCATCGCACCGTCGTCGCCTTCGCCCCCTCCTCGGTCACCGGCGCGGGCTCCATCTCAGACCAGCGAATCACTTTCATCTGCTTTCCTCCTTGCCACCCCCCCCAGCACTCGGCCGGGCAAGCTGTCATCCCGAGCGACTCTACCTTTCGGGAAAGGGACTGGGGAACCTGCCGGCCGCCGCCGCGGCCGGAAGGGCAATGGCTAGCGGTCGCTATCCATCTAACCGTCTGAGCAGGGGCCTGATCTGCGCCCGTGCCTTCTCCATGTGCACGGCCCAGCGCTCGCGGTCGCCCGCGGCCCAGCCTTCCGTGGCATAGGCGATGCAGAGCAGGGCGTCCTGGAAGAGGTCGTGCGGCTGTGACCACTCCGCGGGTGGGAGGAACTCGTCGAACTTGACGAACAGGTTGCGGGCGCGCCGGCCGAGCAGCTCCACCTTCTGCGCCTCCGCGTGCTCGACCGTTCCATTCGGTTCCGGAAGGCCTTCAAGCCTGCCCCAGATCGCCTGGAAGCGCTCGACGATGGGAGCCATCTGGGCACGGTACTCGCGCCGCACGCGGGCTTCCTCAAGCACGGCGGAGAGGGATTCGCGCAGGCTCTCGGCGAGGGCCTGGGCAAGCGCCTCAATCCGGTTCTGCGGCTTGACGCCAGCTCGAAGTAAGCCCTTGGCGGCGAGCACTGCGGGGGCGGAGACGACCTGGGCGGGCTTCACCCCAAGCTGACGCAGTTCGCCAATCGCCTCACACGCGCTGGAGCCGTCTACCGCGACGATGAAGGACTTGGCGCTCTGCCGGCATTCTTCCGGGGCGGCCACGGCGATCTCCGGGTTCTCGCCGGACACCAATTCCACGGCGCGGCGCACGATGCGGCATCCGGCGCGGCCGGTGTGGGCGCAGGGAACGAGGATCACCGCGGGTTCCTCCGGCGTAGGCGCGGCGTACTCCGGCATCACTTCACTCCTCTCGACTGCGGGCGCAGGCGAACGGCGGGGCGAGGCGGCCTCCTGGGCCTCTTCGGCGGCCGCGCGGGCGCGCAGGCCCCGGCTCAGCCACTGGTACACGCCCGAGCCCAGCACGGCGCCGACGATGGGCGCCAGAATGTAGACCACGAAGAACCCGCCGCGGGGCCCGGGGATGGCGATCTTCCCCCAGCCGCAGAGGTAGGCGACCAGGCGGGGGCCGAGGTCACGCGCCGGGTTGAGTCCGGCCTGGGTGAGGGGGGCGATGATCATGATGATCACGGCCAGGGCCAGCCCGATGAACAGCGGCACGGCGCGCGAGGCGACGGGGCCCCGAGGCGCAGAGAGGGTGAAGACGAAACAGGCGAGGAAGGCCGTGCCGATGGCCTCGGCCAGGAACGCGGTGATCAGGGCAACCTGCTGGTACGCCTCCGGGCCGGTGCCAAACATGGCCGGGTTGGGGAAGTACTCGCCGAATACCATGGCCGCCAGTTCGCTTCCGGGCGCGCCCCGCACCAGGTGATGCACGGCCTCGTAGTGCACGACTAACCCGTGGAACAGGCCGAAGAGGAGGAGCGAGCAGCAGAACGCGCCCGCGAGCTGGGCGAGGATGTAGGGCCCGATCTTACGCAGGGGGAAGCCGCGCCACACGGCCATGGCGACGGTGATCGCGGGGTTGAGGTGCGCGCCGCTGATGGCGCCGGTGGCGTAGATGGCGAGCGCCACCCCCACGCCCCAGATCGCGGCCACCTGCCATAGGCCCTGCGTCACGCCGGCCAGCACCGCGGCGTTCACCGATCCCACGCCGAAGAAGACGAGGATGAAGGTGCCGATGAACTCAGCCGCACACTGGCCGCGGAGCGTCGCCTGCCTCATGGTGGTCGTCCTCCCGCGCCGGGCCTACTTCAGCATCTCATCCACGACGCCGGCGAGGTGCGCGGCCAGCGTTTGGACCGCGGGGTCAGAGGTGTCTATGTTCTGCCCTTCCGGCAGGGAGGCGAGGTCAATGCCCAGCGCCTTCGCCATCTCCGTGACCCGCAGCGTGCGCGCCGCCCGCTGGCCCTTCTTCGCCACCAGCTTGGTGGCGCAGTCCTTGTCGCACGCCTCTACCGCGATCACCGGGTAGGTGTTGATGAAATCAACGTCCTCCTGCACGTTGGCGTTCAGCGCCGGGCCGCATCCCAGCACGGTAGTGTCGGGGCGCAGGTCCTCGTGCACCACGTAGAAGGCCTGGCGGCACAGCACGGACTCCTTGCGGAGTCCCAAACACGGCTGAAGGCACACTTTCCCGGCCATGGTCTTTCTCTCGCTTTCTCTTGCTTACAGCGTGCTCATCATCTCGTCGGCGATGAGGCGGTCAATCTCGGCGACGGCCTTCTGGGCGAGGGCCTCCACCAGCTTCTCGCCCTTCGCGGTGAGGCCGCGGCGCTTCTCGCCGCCGACGTTGATCTTGTTCTCGGCCATCACGTCCGCGACGTAGATCTTCGCGGCCGCCTTCTTGCCCAGCTCGTCGCAGAGGAAGCTCGCACAGTGGGGCCGACACCCGTCAATGACCAGCACCGGGTACTTCTCGAAGAGGGCGAGGTTCTCCGAGTCCTTCACGATGAGCGCGCCCGAGCTGAGCAGCACCACCTCGTTCGGCCGCAGTTCCTTGATGCGGTTCCCGGCCATGCGGGTGATGGTGGACACCAGCCGGCCGATGCCGTTGCAGGCGAGGACGCCAACTTTGAAGTCGAACTCTTCCGCCATCCCTGTCTCCTTGGGCCGGCGAACCGGCACGTGGCTTCATCAGCGGTTTCACTTTAGGTGCGCCGCCCGGCAAGCCCATGAGGGGTGTATGAAGTTTGTGTGAAGCCCCTTGACAGGAATTCCTTCCAGGTGCGATGGTAGGGGCACAGTCCGTCAGTTGACGGACTGTGCCCCTACGAGGCTACCATGGAACTCAGCCGCGACCGCGCCGTCTATCCCATCGCCGTCGCCGCCCAGCAGGTGGGGATGAGCGCCCGCACGCTGCGGGTGTACGAGCAGGAGGGGCTGATCCGCCCGGCACGCAAGCCGGAAGGTGACCAGCGAATGTACTCCGAGCAGGACCTGATCTGGGTCCGCTGCATCTCCGAGCTGATCCACGGGCACAGCCTCACCACCGCCGGCATCCGGCGTCTGCTCGATCTCATCCCCTGCTGGGAGATCAAGCACTGCCCGGACGACGTGGCCGTCCGCTGTGCCCCCTGCCTGAACATCCCGGATATGGGGGTCCGCTCGCCCAGCCGGGCGCCGGCCTCCGAGCCGGCGGCCGCGGTGCCGGAGCTGCCCGAGTCCGGGGCGGTGGAGGTGAAAATCTTCTACGGGATCAAGGAGTTCGGGGTGATCTTCCCCTGCCTGAAATGCATCCAGGCGGAGCGGATCGCCCGGCGCATTGCGGAGCGCCACCCGGGGCGTGTCGTCGTCCGCAAGTTCGACGCCCTGTCCGACGAGGCCGACCGGCACGGGGTAATGATGACGCCGACGGTGATCGTGGACGGGGAAGTCGTGGCGAGCGGAAAGGCCCTGAGCGCGAACCGGCTGGAGCAGTTGCTGGAGCAGCATCTGAAGGAGCGGGGGTAGCCGATGCCGTGCAGATCCGTAGTCGAGCTTGCAGGGGCGGGGCGAGGGGCGCTTGCCCTCCTCCCCCTCAACCCGCTATGATGGACTGGCCATGAACGGGCAGATGAAAGAGATAGACGTTCTCATCCGCGCCCGCTACTCTCTGATCTACGTGGTCTCCTGGGAGGAGCGGCGGGTGTTGGCGGCCTTGAAGGAGATCGTCGTCGGGCAGGACAAGCAGTTCTACACCTGGTCCGAGACGCTGGGGCTGCGCGCGGCCACCAAGCAGATCACCACCGGCGGGGCGGACACCCGCACCCGCGACCCGCAGAACGTGCTGGACCAGATCCGCACCAGCGCGGAGGCGGCGGTGTACGTGCTCAAGGACTTCCACGTCTTCCTCAACCCGCAGTACCCGCACTCCTCGGCCATTGTACGCAAGCTGCGCGACCTGGCGGAGGCCCTGCAGACCTCCTACACCACCGTCATCCTCCTCTCCCCGGTGATGCAGCTTCCGGAGGAGCTGCAAAAGGACGTCACCGTTCTCGACTACGATCTGCCGACACTGGGTGACCTGGACGGCCTGCTCACCCGCATCGGCGATTCAGTGCGCAGCCAGCAGGGCATGCACGTGGACCTGACCGCGGAGGCGCGGGAGCGGGTGCTCAAGGCGGCCCTGGGGCTTACCCTCAGCGAGGCCGAGAACGTGTTCGCCAAGTGCCTGGTGGAGAAGGCCTGCTTCGACATTGACTTGATTATCGGGGAGAAGAAGCAGCTCATCCGCAAGTCCGGCATCCTGGAGTACTTCGACACCCAGGAGCAGGTGGCCGACATCGGCGGGATGGGGGTGCTGAAGCGCTGGCTGGAGAGCCGCTCGCCCGCCTTCACGGAAAAGGCGCAGCGCTTCGGCCTGCCCGCGCCGCGGGGGGTGCTGCTGCTGGGGGTGCAGGGCTGCGGCAAGAGCCTGACGGCGAAGGCCGTGGCGCAGCTGTGGCAGCTTCCTTTGCTGCGGCTGGACGTGGGCCGCATCTTCTCCGGGCTGGTGGGCTCGTCGGAGCAGAACATCCGTCGCGCGATTCAGATGTCGGAGACGGTGGCACCGTGCGTGCTGTGGATTGACGAGATCGAGAAGGCGCTCGCGGGGGTGCAGTCCTCGGCCCTCTCGGACGCGGGCGTCACCTCGCGGATCTTTGCCACGATCAACACGTGGATGCAGGAGAAGACCAAGCCGGTGTTTGTGGTGGCCACCGCGAACGACATCAGCCAGCTCCCGCCAGAGCTGCTGCGGAAGGGGCGCTTCGACGAGATCTTCTTCGTGGACCTGCCCTCCGAGGGGGAGCGGCGGGAGATCTTCGAGATCCACTTGCGCCGGCGCAAGCGGGACCCGAGTCAGTTCGACCTCGATCGCCTCGCGAAGGAGGCGAACGGCTTCTCTGGGTCGGAAATCGAGCAGGCGGTGATCTCTGCGCTCTACACGGCCTTCGAGCACGACCGGGACATCACCACGGAGGACGTGTCGGCCGCGATCAAGGAGACGGTGCCGCTCTCCCTGACGATGCGGGAGGACATTGACCTGGTGCGGCGCTGGGCGAAGGGCCGCGCCCGACCGGCCTCGGTGCACGGGCTGGCCGACATCGAAGTGCCCAACCACGCGGAGCGGGAGACGGTGTGGAACTGGGCCGCGCCGCCGGAGGAGGCCTAGGGACGGTCACCATGCAAGTTGACCAACAGGCCCTCGACGAACTCGTCCGCCGGATTATGGAGGCGGTGCACCCGCTGAAGATCATCCTCTTCGGCTCGGCCGCGCGCGGCGAGATGGGGCCGGACAGTGATGTGGACGTGATGGTGGTGATGCCGGAGGGGACGCATCGGGGACATACAGCTGAGCACATCTACGTATCGGTCCGCAGAGTTGGCATTCCGTTCGACGTGGTCGTGGCCACTCCGGAGGACCTCGAGAGGCACGGTGACACGCCCGGACTGATCTACCGGGAGGTCGCCCGCGAAGGGCGGACGCTCTATGCTGCTTGACGCCGATACACCCCAGGAGTGGACGGTACTGGCCCGGAGCGACCTGGCGGTGGCCAGGGTGGCGCGGGTCCCCGACGCCGTGCCGGCCACGGGGTGCTTCCTGGCCCAACAGGCTTCCGAGAAGTGTCTCAAGGCCGTGCTGCTGCATCGCGGGATTCCGTTTGGGAAGACCCACAGCATCAGAGCGCTTCTGGATGGGTTGCCGCTCGATTTCGATCTGCCCACCGAGGTCGAGCAGGCGGCCGGGCTAACGCGCTTCGCGGTGGACACACGCTACCCGGGAAGCCACGAGCAACCTACCTGGGAGGACCTACGATAGGGCCCTCCACCTCGCGGAGGCGGTCGTGGCGTGGGCCGAGCGCGTTCTCGCGGCGTAGCCCCTACCTCCGATCCAGCCGCTCCAGCACCTTGCCCCGCGCCTCCAGCAGCCACCCCTCGCTCCGCGGGAACTCCGCGTAATCCTTGATCTCCGCGAGAAGCGGGTCGTTGGGATCGAGGCCGGCGGACTGGAGGAGGGCGTAGTCCTGCAGGCCGTCGGCGAAGACCTCCCAGCGCAGCGAGTCCACCGGCCCGCCCTCCCCCGGGTAGACCAGGAACGGATCACCGTAGGGCCACCGGGGCCACCAGCCCGCATCGCTGACCGCGTAGGGGTCAATCAGTTCCCGCGTTTGGCTCCGGTACCAGTAGTTGTAGCCCCAGTGCAGGAAGCCGCGCGCCCCGGTGCGGTGGAAGAGCCAGCCGAGCATCCGCGTCTTGAGCAGCGGGGTGTCGAGCAGCCGCTGCGCGTACCGGCCCCGCGGTCCACCGCAGAAGTAGGCCCACGCGGGATAGCCCTCCTTGATGAAGGTCGGCGCCACCGTCAGCGACGGGATGGGGACATCGGTCAGCCCCTCCTGCGCGAAGGCGATGTCGGAGAGCGCATCCATCACCTTCATCCACGGGGCCAGCTCGCGAAGCATCTCCCGCGCCGCCCGGTAGTTCACCAAGTGCTCCTCGCCGTGCGGCTCGTCGGAGAGGTGGAAGAAGCTCCGCGCGAACAGCCCCTCCTCGTCCAGAAACCGCTTGAACTCAGGCAGGAACTGACCGAGGAAGTCGCGATAGGTGGGCGAGACGCCGAGCGTTCCCGAATCCCAGAGCAGCTTCTCGTCCGCGCCATGCCCCTCGTAGATTCGGATGGCATACTTCGCGCCCCACTGGGTGAACAGGTGGGGCCACTCGAGGAAGTGCAGGCCGGCCTGCTGCGCCGCCTTCACCCAGCGCTTCACCAAGCTCCAGTGGAAGCGGTAGCGCTCCCCTTCTCGCCGCACCCCCAGGAGTTGCGTGGGCCGCTTCACCCCGTCCGTGGGCGGAGTGAAGAGGGGGATATGGCTGGTGTCCTGGAGGTGGGCGGCGAGGTCGGCGAGGTAGCGGTCGAGCAGCGGCCAGAAGGCCTCCGTGAATGGCTCGACCTTGTACCAGTCGCACAGCGCGTCCGCGTAGAACCAGTGGGTCACGGGGAAATCGCGCCGCCGGCTCACCAAACCGCGATGGACGACGACCTGCGCGGTCACGTGCAGGGGCGCGCGGCCCTCGGATTCGAGTCTGACGGAGACAGGATAGGTGTCTGGGAGCGCGTCCACCGGCACGGTGATTGTCACCCAGAAGGCGTTCGTCTCGTGCGGGCCCGCGTGCAGCGCGGGCGACGGGAAGAGCGGATCGGGCACGAGGCCGGGCAAGTACGGCAGGCCGTCTATCTCGTCATCCGGCACGTGGGTATTGAGGTGGGGCAGGGGCACGTAGCCGACGCGGCGGACCTGGGCGGCCAACTGCCGCGGCGCCTCCACCACGGCCGTCATCTCGACCGGCTGGTCGTCCGTGGTGAAGGCGACCTGGAAGGAGACGCGCTCCTGCAAGGCGGCGTGGAAGGTCAGGGTCTCCTGCGAACCCGGGGGAGACTTGGGGTAGTGGCGCACCAGCGAAGAGGATATCCAGGCCTGCATTAGGCGCCCTCCGTTCCGTGGGTAGCCCTGGCTTCCGCCCCCGCGGCCCGGCTCCTGCCGCCGACTCCTCCGGCAAGGGAATCCGGCGCGAGGTGGAGAACGTGCGTAGCAGTGAGCGATCATGGCGACGCCGACCGTCACGACAACCCCGCGAGCCAGGCTAACCGGAGAGGAGGCCATCGCCCCGACCGCCCCGCGCAAGCCGGGCCGCTTCACCCTCGACAACCCTTACACCTTCATCCTCCCCGCGGTCATCCTCTTCGGGATGTTCACGCTGTACCCGATCCTGCGCTCGCTCTACCTCAGCTTCTTCGACTACGAATTCCTTCGCCCGGAGCGCATGCACTGGATCGGGTTTGGCAACTTCCGCGAGATTTTCCATGACGAACGGGTGATGGGCTGGCCCGGGCTGGTGGCGCCGCACGGGCCTCTCGCCTGGTGGCAGTACCCCCTCTACCCCCTGCTCGTGCTGTGGATGACAATCAACACGCCCGGCGGCGCGTTCTGGAATACGATGCGCTTCACCGTCATGTACGTGCCCGTTGCCGTCGTGCTGCCGTTGCTGCTGGCGGTGATGGTGGAAAAGGCCGGGCGGGCCTCGGGGCTGTACCGCACGCTGAACTTCATCCCGGTAGTGGTGTCGGTCGCGGTGGTGTCCATCATCTGGATGTGGATCTACCACCCGGAGTACGGTGTGATCAACACGGTGCTGCGCGGGTGGGGAATGAAAGAGGGCCCCACCTGGCTCTCCGATCCCCAGTTGGCCATGCCCTCCATCGTGGCCATGTGCGTGTGGCACGGGCTGGGGTTCAACATGCTGCTCTTTCTCGTCGGCCTCCAGCGCATTCCGCCTGAGTTGTCTGAGGCCGCGCGGGTGGACGGCGCGACGGGCTGGCAGACCCTGACCCGCATCACCCTCCCGCTGCTCAAGCCCACCACCTTCCTCGTCGGGTTGCTGGTGATGATCGGCGCGCTCAAGGTCTTCGGGCAGATGTTCATCATGACGGGGGGCGGCCCCGCGGACTCGACCCTGTCCATGGTGCTCTACCTCTATGACATCGCCTTCCGCTACGGCCGGTTCCGGTTCGGCTACGCCTCGGCCTTGGCCTGGTTCCTTGCGGTGTTCATCTTCCTGGTGGCGCTGGTCTCGTTCCGCCTGTCCCGGGAGAGGAACGCATGAACCTCGACCGGGTGAAGCGGCTCAGCAGCAGCGGCCTCCTCTACGCGGTGCTCACCGCGGTGAGCGTGCTCAGCCTCCTCCCGTTCCTGTGGATCGTGCTCTCCTCCCTCAAGCCGCACGCCGAGTTGTACAGCAAGAACCTGACCTTCCTGCCGCACGCCTACAGCCTGACGAACTACACGCAGATGTTCGAGCGGATGGTGGGCTTCGGGTTCTACTACCGCAACAGCGTGCTGGTGTCGTTTGGAACGGTGGTGCTCACGCTCTTCGTGGGGAGCCTGGCGGCTTATGCGCTCTCCCGCTTCCGGTTCAAGGGCGCCCGTTTCCTGCTGCTCCTCTTCCTGGGGACGATGATGGTGCCGGGCGAGGTGGGCCTCATCGGGCAGTACGAGTTGCTGAGCGCGTACAAGCTGCTGAACACGCTCACCGGCCTCACGCTGAGCTACTCCGCCTTCGGCCTTGCACTCACCGTCTTCATCATGCACACGGTGTTCACTTCGGTGCCGCAGGAACTGCTGGACGCGGCGCGAGTGGACGGGTGCAGTTGGTGGGAGGGCTTCTGGCAGATCATGATCCCGATGGGCGCCAGCGGCCTGGCCGCGGCCGGGACGCTGGTGTTCCTGAACTCGTGGAACGAGTTCATCTTCGCCCTCACCATGAACAACTGGACCGACCAGGCGCGCACCCTGCCGGTCGGCATCCAGTTGCTTCAGGGGCAGTGGCAGCACTGGGATTACGGGGTGCTGTTCGCGTCGGTAATGCTCTCCTTCCTACCGGTGATCGTGCTGTTCCTGTTCTTGCAGAAGTACTTCATGCGCGGCCTAACCGCCGGCGCGGTAAAGGGATGAGTCGTAGGGGCACAGCATGCTGTGCCCCTACAGAAGACGACCCGAATGCAGAAGAAGGTTTCGCTGGCGATTATTGCGCTGCTGCTTCTCGGCTTTGCCGCCGAGCGGCGGCTGAACACGTACAACCCGCGCCGCGGGGGCGTCACCACCGTGCGGGTGATGGTGGACTCGTGGCAGTACTCCGAGTTCATGACCCCGGACAAGGACCTCGAGCGGGCGGTGCGCGCGTTCGAGGGGCGCCACCCGGACATCAAGATTGACCTGCGCATCATGCCCGAGGCGGAGGGGATCACGCTGATGCTCCCCTGGCGGGCGAACACCACCCCCTTCGATCTGCTGCTCACCACCAACAACCAGACCATCAGCCCCTACATCGAGGGCGGCTTCCTCCGGCCGCTCGACGACATTCTGAAGCCGGAGCTTGACGCCGGGCTGCTGAAGGAGTTCCTGCCCGGCTATCTCCAGTACTGCAAAGGCACGGACCCGCGCATCGGTGAGGAGAAGCTGTACGGCCTTCCCTGGCTGGGCGAGATCATGGCCCTCAACTACCGCAAGGACATGCTGGCGGAGTGCGGGCTGTCGGAGAAAGACGTACCGGCGACGTACGAGGAGCTGGAGAAGCTGGCTCGCCGGCTGCGCAACCCGGCGAAGAAGCAGTACGGCTTCACCCTCGACCTCTCCACCAGCTTCTTCACCCAGAACGCCTACGTGCCGCTGCTGCGGCAGTACCGCGGCACGGTGCTGGACGAGAAGGGCCGTCTCGATGTCAGCAGCCCGGAGGCGATCAAGGCCTTCGAGACGCTGAAGCGCTGGTATCAGGAAGGGCTGATGCCCAGGGGCGCGCTCACCCCCTATCAGTCCGCGGACGACTTCCGCGCCAAGATTGCGGTGTTCTTCCCGAACTGGCAGTCCCGCGGCTTCTGGGCGATGCGGGAGATGAAGGACGGGAAGAAGGCCATCGGCATCGGCCCCGTCCCCGGCGGGAAGGGCGCGCTCCTCGCGCACTACATCGGCGTCATCCCCAAGGCCTCCCCGGTCCCGAACGAGGCCGCCCGCGTGCTGCTCGAAGCCTTCTGCTTCGACCTCCAGAACGGGGTGGGCAAGGCCGGCAAGATGGTGGTGATCAACTACCCCTATGACCGGCAGGAAGGCCGGGGCCGGCCCGCGGCCCCGGCGATCCAGCACCTCCGCTCGCTGGTCCCCCCCTACGAGGTGCCGGCCTGGATGCTCGCCCTGCGCCCGACGGTGGACAAGGGCTACTGCATCCCCGACCCGCTCACCTGGTCCCGGGTCGCCGACATCGTCGGGATCCAATACCAGAAGTACATCAATGAGGACATCCCGGCGAAGGAGGCCCTGACGCGGGCGAAGCGGCAGATGGAGGCGTTGTACGTGACGCAGTAGCGGCCTCGCGTCAAGCGGCCCCGTCTCACCGTCAGCCCCCCTTCTGCACAAACCCCCAGAGGGATTCCGGGGCCGCCGGGGAACTCCCGCGGCGACGGACAACCGCCGTACCGAGGGAGTCGCCATGGAAGAGATCGTGCGGTTCACGCTGAACGGAAAGCCCACCGCGGTGATCGGGGACAGCGACCGGATGCTGCTGTGGGTGCTGCGCAGTGACCTGGGGTTGACCGGACCGAAGTACGGGTGCGGCGTGGAGCTGTGTGGCGCGTGTACCGTCTTGGTGGACGACGAGGCCGTGCGCTCCTGCGGCTTGCCGGTGAAGGAGGTGCAGGGCAAGTCCGTGACCACCATCGAGGGGCTGGCCCAGAACGGCAAGCTCCACCCCCTGCAGAAGGCCTTCGTGGAACACGACGCGCTGCAGTGCGGCTACTGCACTCCCGGGATGATCCTGAGCGCGTACAGCCTGCTGCGACGCACTCCGCGGCCCACAGAGGCGCAGATCCGGGAGGGTCTGGAGGGGAACCTGTGCCGGTGCGGCGCCCACCAGCGGATCATCGCCGCGGTGCAGGCGGCGGCGGTGGAAATGGCGGGAGGAGCGTAACATGGCCGACCAGAGCTTCCTCGATCGGGATTTCACGGACGACCAACTGGGCCTCCCCATGACGCGGCGGGAGGTGCTCGCGCTGCTCGGGGGCGGGATCGTCATCCTGTTCGTCGGCGGCGACGTGCTCGCGCAGCGGCGGGGCCAGCAACTCCCCACTGACTTCAACGCGTTCCTCCGCATCGCCGAGGACGGGACGGTGTCCTGCTACACCGGCAAGATCGAGATGGGCCAGGGCGTGGTGACGTCGCTCGCCCAGATGCTGGCCGACGAGCTGGACGCTCCGCTCGACTCCGTGCACATGGTGATGGGCGATACCGATCTCTGCCCGTGGGACATGGGCACGTTCGGGTCTATGTCCACCCGGTTCTTCGGGCCGGCGCTCCGGGCGGCCGGAGCCGAGGCGAGGGCGGTGCTGCTCGAGCTGGCCGCGGAGCGGCTGGGAAAGCCGGCCGAGCAGCTGGTGACCGAAGGCGGATTTGTCTTCGTTCAGGGGAGCCCGAACGCGCGGGTGTCCTACGCCGACCTCACCAAGGGGCAGAAGATCGCGCGGCACGCGAAGGCGCCACTGAAGACGCCGGAAGCGTTCAAGGTGATGAACAGGCCCACCACGCGGCGGGACGCGCATGCGAAGGTGACGGGCGAGGCCAAGTTCGCGGGCGATGTCCGCCCGGCCGGGATGCTCTATGCGAAGATTCTCCGGCCGCCCGCCCACCGGGCAGCGTTGAAGAGCGTGGACGCGTCCGGCGTGAACACCCCGGGCGTCCGGGTGGTGCGAGACGGCGACCTGGTGGCCGTGCTGCACGAGCACCCGGACGTGGCCGAGGAGGCGCTTGCGAAGGTGAAGGCGGAGTTCGCGCCTTCGACGCTGAGCGCGGACCTGACAGACACCAGCATCTTCGACCATCTGCTGAAGGTGGCACAAGAAGGGGAAGACGTGTCGCGCGGGGGCGACGTGAAGGGCGGGGAGGCGAACGCGGCGACGGTGTTCGATCATACCTACCTCAACAGCTATGTCGCGCATGCCCCCATCGAGCCCCACACCGCGGCCGTACAAATCGAGGGTGACAAGGTCACCGTGTGGGCCTCGACGCAGACCCCGTTCGGCGCGAAGAACGAGGTCGCGGAAACGCTGGGCGTCCCGCCGGCGAACGTGCGCGTCGTCCCTCCTTTCGTGGGCGGCGGGTTCGGGGGGAAGTCGAGGAACTTGCAGGTGGTGGAGGCGGCGCGTTTGGCCAAGCTCACCGGCCGGCCGGTGCAGGTCGGATGGACGCGGGAGGAGGAGTTCTTCGACGACAGCTTCCGCCCCGCGGCGATCGTGAGGATTCGCTCCGGCCTCACCAAGGAGGAGGGCACGGAGGCGCGCATCGCGTTCTGGGACTACCACGTCTACTACGCCGGCAGCCGCGGCGCGGAGCACTTCTACGACATCCCCGACCATGCGACCGTGGGCCACGGTGGCGGCTGGGGCGGGGGGCCGGAATCGCACCCCTTCGCCACCGGCGCGTGGCGCGCACCCGGCAACAACACCAACACCTTCGCGCGGGAGTCACAGATCAACATCATGGCCGTGAAGGTCGGCGTGGACCCGGTGGAGTTTCGCCTGAAGCATCTGAAGGACGAGAAGATGCGGGGCGTGCTGACGGCCGCGGCCAAGCAGTTCGGGTGGACTAGGGCCAAGCTGGGAGACGGCCGGGGCTGCGGCGTGGCGCTCGGCATTGACGCGGGTACCTACGTGGCGACCATGGCCGAGGTGGAGGTGGACAAGGGTACCGGCGTGGTGCAGGTGAAGCGGGTAGTGGCCGCGCAGAACATGGGCCTGGTGATCAACCCGGAGGGGGCGAAGATCCAGATGGAAGGCTGCGTCACCATGGGTCTGGGTTATGCCCTCACCGAGGAGATCCACTTCAAGGGCGGCGAGATCCTCGACCGTAACTTCGGCACCTACCACCTCCCACGCTTCTCCTGGGTGCCGAAGATCGAAACGATCCTGGTGGAGGACAAGCACGAGGCCCCGCAGGGCGGGGGCGAGCCGGCCATCATCACCATGGGCGCGGTGATCGCCAACGCCATCTACGCCGCCACCGGCGCGCGGTTGCTGCAACTGCCCATGACGCAGGCGCGGGTGACGGCTGCGCTCAAGAAGGCGTGAGCGGGAGGGAGTTGAGTTTGGTAAGGGGTGGAACGAAACTGGGCCGGGACTCTACCCGACCACACGCATGGCCTTCTCCAGGTCGTCTACGCCGATGACGACGGTGGCCTCGCAGGCGGCCTTGGGTGCGCTGCCGTAGAGATAGCTGATGCTCACGCCGGCCTTGGCCAGCTTGCCGGCGACGGCGGCGAGCGCGCCGGGTTCGTTGGGCAGGCTCACCGTCAGCACGCTCTGGCGGGTGGCCTTCATTCCCGCCTTCTCCAGGGCCGCGGCGGCCTTGGCGGCGCTGTCCACGACCACGCGCACCAGGCCGGTGTCCGTGGTATCCACCACGGAGATGGCGAGGATGTTCACTCCCGCCTTCGCCAGCACCTCGCCCAGCTTCGCCGCCTGGCCCCGCTTGTTCTCAAGGCAGACGGTCAACTGCACAGCCTTTGCCATCGCTCTTCTCCTTCGCCTGAGATGCGGGGAGCTTCGGCAGAAGGGCGAGGCCCCCTTGGTCGCGGGGCCGACATGAAGGGGCGGAGTGGCGGGATATGGCTTGCGGCGGCAGACTGAGAAGCTGGGGGGCGGGCCGGCGGCCCACCCCCTCTCAGAAGCGGCTACTTCTTCCAGTCCTTCGGCACGGCGATGTGCCTGATGTCCTGGCCCTCGACCTTCATGGTCAGGGCGGTCAACGGAGTGCCATTGTCGCTGCCCTGCACCAGTTCGGCAGTGGCAGGAACGGAGGTCGCGGCCGGCGGCAGGGCGAGCAGGTCAGCCGGGGCCGGGTGGTTGTACTCGATTCGCGCCATCTTGGCCACGAGCACTTCCGCTTCGTTCTCGAAGCGGCGGTACTGCTCCAAGCTGAGCAGGTGATTCGTTTGCGAATCCACGACGAAGACGTTCCGCACGTGCACCTCGCCCGGAAAGGCCAGGGGGCCGTGCTTCATCCGAGAGGCGCTCCGGGGGTCCAAGCCGGTGAAGGTAAGGACGGTGAAGGCTCGGCCCTCGCGCTGCTCGGAGCTGACCGTGGTCGTCTTCTCCAGAATGCTCTCTTTCCCGAAGAGTTGCGCCCACGAGCCGCTCTCAAAGAAGAAGGTTACCCCGTCGCGGAGAAAGGCAGCGGCCTCCGCGCGCAGGGGAGCAAGGTCGGCGACATACACCGTGGACTGATCCGGAGCGAATGCACTCTGGGCGGAGCCGTGGTTCTCACTCAACGGCACCGGGGAGTAGATCCGCCACTGCCCCGCGTCCATGTCCACGGTCTGCCAGAACCGGACGGTTCCGTCAGGGAGGACGATGCGCTCGCACCAGGCCTTCGAGCTGAGGTACATGTCGTTCTGCCGCGGCGTTTCGAGTAGCGCGATCCGGTGGCCACCGGGAAGGGGTTTGCGATGGCGCGCATACCACTGCACTCCCTCCTCCGTGTTCCGGAACATCAGCAAGACCGAGTCGGCTCGGGCCATCGCGTAGCCGACGTTCCGCAGTACCGAATCGGCCCGGCCCGACCCCCACCGCCCCGGCACCACAAAGACCCCCAGCGCCAAGGCGGCCGCCGCGCCGACGATGGCGATACGCACCGCCCACCGCACCCGGCCCGCGGCGTGCGCGGGTCGGCCGTGCCCGGCCCGGGCAATAGCCGCCACGGCTTTGGTTTCCAGCTCCGGCGTCAACGCCGGCCGCACAGTTTCCAGCAGTCCCATGATGGTTGCCTCCATGTGCTTGTCATTCATGATGCGCCAGCCTTTCCCGGGCCTTGCTTCTGGCCCGGTGGAGGAGTGAGTGGACGGCTCGCTCCGACCGGCCTACCGCGCGCCCGATCTCTCGGGCGGAGAGTTCCTCGATACTGCTCAACACCAGCACCTCCAACTCGACTCCGGACAGCACCTGCGCCAGCTCGGCCACCGACCGCTGCGCGTCCAGCCGCGCCGCGGCGGCTTCCGCGAGATCGCGCCCATCGGGAAGCTCGGCCGCCTGCTCCAGTGGGGTCTGCGCCGCGCCCGGCACGGACTTGCGCCGCCGCTGACGGCGCACCTCGGTCTGTATCTGCCGCCGCGCGACACCGTACAGCCACGCGGCGAAGGTGGACTTGCGTGGGTCGTACCAGTTGATGTGGCGCGCGGCCGCGGCGAGGGTCTGCACCATCACGTCCTCGGCCGCGGGCCGATCGCGGGGAAAGGAGGCAGCGGCGAAGGCGAGCAGCTTGGGCCCGAAGCGCGCACACAGCGCGCCCGCCGCCTCCGGCGAGCCCTGCATCAGGCCGCGCCACAGGTCGGCGTCCCGATCGGGGCCGCGCGGCTTCGTCACTTCCACCTCCGCTTCCACCATCGCATCCTCTCGCCGACCGAAGTCGAGCCGTCCGTAGAGTATAACGCCAATGGAGGCGGAGTGTCGCGCCCTGGCGCCGGCGGCCAGCCGATCTCCGGCAGGGAGGCCCCCGCGGCCAGCGAATCCTCGCGCGACGTTAGCCGGTTGCACGCGGCCGAGGCGCGCCATGGACTGGGAGTTCATTGACGAGCCGATCGAGGTGACGTTCGAGAAGAAGCCCGGGCCGCCGGTCTCCTTCACCTGGCGGGAGGAGGAGATCGGGGTGGCCGAGGTGCTGCGCGCGTGGAGCGACCACGGGTTTGGGCCGTTCCGGAGAGGCGGCCGGTGGTGGCAGCGCCGCCATCGGGACTACTTCCGCGTCCGCACGAAGGCGGGCGAGATGGTGGAGTTCTACCGCGACCGCGGCGCGGCGAAGGAGCCGTGGGTGCTGTACCGAAGGACGAGGCCGCGGGCGTAGCCCGGGGCTAGCTGTCAGACGGCGCGACCTTCTCGCCCGTCATCCTGAGTCGCACGACACCGTCCGGGCAGATGATCTCCATCTGGGAGGGACCGGTCCCTCCCAGATTCCGCAGATCCCCACCGCTTCTGACCGCTTCCATGAGGGGGAACACTTTGAGCAACGTCTTCGGGCAGAAGCCGGTCGGGCATTCGTAGGTGCACTCGAAGGCGTCGCCCGCCTCGAAGCCCAACCGGCAGTCCCGCGCCTGGTCTCGCTCGCCAACCTGCAATACCGAGATCCGGAATCGCCACTCCTCCTGGTACCACTTCTTCATCGGCGTCATTCTCCGCTATGCCCCGCGAGACGCGGACTGCGGGCATACCCGGCGCGCTTCGACACGCGGGAGGGCCGCTCCTGCGAGGCCGGGCAGGAGCGCTGGTTCGGTCCAACGAAGGCCTGCGCATGACTTCCCGCGACCGCGTCCTGCTTACCATCAGCCACCAGGTTCCCGACCGCATTCCGGTGGATTTCTGGGCCTCCTGCGGCTTCATCGGGAAGCTGGAGGCGGCGCTGGGAACCTCCTACGCGGAGTTCGTCGACGCGCAGGAGGTGGACCTCCGCTACCTCCCCGGGCCGCGGTACATCGGGCCTCCTCTCGTCAATGCGGCGGGCGAGGCCGTGGATTTGTGGGGTGTGCCCCGCACGTTGTCCGAGGTGCAACTCGCGGGCGGAGTGGAGCGCTACGAGGAGGTGACGCGGCCGCCGCTCGCGCGGGCCGGCTCGGTGGAGGAGGTGCTGGCCCACCCGTACTGGCCCTCGCCGGACTGGTACGACTACTCCGTGCTGGCGGGGCAGGCGGAGGCGGTACATTCGCAGGGGCGGGCGACCGCGTTCATGGGGGACCGCCTGAACCGGATCGCGCAGCTCAAGCCGGCGATGTACGTGCGGGGGGTGGAGCAGATCCTGGTGGACATGGCCGTGGCGCCGGAGATCGCGGCGGCGATCTTCGGGAAGATCCGCGCGTTCTACCTCGGCTACCTGGAGCACATTCTCGAAGCCGCGGGAGGACGGATTGACCTCGTGGTCACCGGCGATGACTTCGGGGCGCAGGACGGACCGCTGGTGTCGCCGCCGATGTGGGATACGTTCCTGCGCGAGGGATTTCGCGCATACGTGGCGCTCGCGCACAGCTATGGCGTGAAGGTGATGCACCACACCTGTGGCTCGGTGCGGGCGCTGATTCCCCGACTGATCGAGAGCGGGCTGGACGTGCTGCAGTCCCTCCAGCCGGAGGCGGCGCACATGGCCCCGGCGGAGCTGAAGGCCGAGTTCGGCGACCGGCTCGCCTTCCAAGGGGGCGTCTCCATTCAGCGCACCATACCCTTCGGGACGCGGGAGGAGATCAGGGCGGAGGTGCGGGCGCTCGCGGAAGCCCTCGCCCGGGGCGGCGGCTACATCTTCGGCACCTCCCACAACTTGCAGGCGGACGTGCCGGTGGAGAACGCGCTGGCGCTGCTGGAGGCATATCGGGAGTTTGGCGGGTACTGACCCGGCCTACCGCCGGCTCTTCTGCCACTCCACCTGACTGTACCGCCGCCGGAAGCCCGCCTTCTCGTAGGCGCGCAGGGCCGGGTGGTTCTGCAGCCCGGTGCTGATGAGCACCTCGGCCGCGCCCCAGTCCCACAGGCGCGCCAGAGATAGCCTCACTAGCGTCGTCGCTAGGCCCTTGCTTTGATGCGCTTCGTCAGTGGCGACGGGGCCGAGTTGCCCGACCGGCCCGCCGCCCGGCGCGGAGAGGCGGGGGTAGAGGTGCCCGGTGCACCACGCGACCTCCTCGCCGCGGCAGAGGGCGACCAGGCGGAAGCCGCGGGACAGGTATCCCGGCTGGTGCGCGACCTCGGCCATCTCATATCCTGCAGGGAAGGCCACCTCCGCGCGCGCTAGCGGCGGAGTCGCCACCATGAGCGCCTCGGTCTCGGTCATGTGGAACCCGGCCTGCACGAAGGCCTGCGTCCCCTCCTCGGCCCAGAGGGGATGGTAGGGCTCGAGGCCGAGCACGTACCCGCCGTAGAAGCGTCCCGACATACAGGTGGGGCCGCAGAGGCGCGCGGCGCCTTCGGTCCGCGCCTGCTCCTCGGCCTGCGCCAGCAGCCACACACCCTCCTCCACCGCGCCGGGGGCCATGGCGAGGAGATGCACGTGATGCACGTCGCCCTCGCGCTCGCCGTGCAGGAAGGCGCGGGGTACGCCGTCGCGATACGCGAGGAGCATGTGCTGTGGCTGGAAGTGCTCGCCGAGGGTCTTCCAGTACGCGACGAGGTCCGCGTCTATGGGCCGGCTGTACCGCCACCCCGCGGTGTACGCACGGACCAGCGCGATCCCATCGGCCTCCGTCTCCGCCGAGAACGTCTTCGCCTCCAGGCCGCTTCTCGCCGTCGCCGATACGAAGGCCGAGGCCGGTTCGGCCGGTGCCGCGCGGAGCAGCATCTGCCGCGGGTTCTCCACCAGGATCTGGTGGAGGGCCGCGTCGCTCACGCCGGCCGCGCGCAACCTGGGGAGGCCGTACCGGAGGACGAAGTCGTGGGAGCGGTGCGGGCATTCGTACTCCGAGGTGATCACGTCCATGCGGTTGTCGGCAATCAGGATCGCGTAGTCGGTGGAGACGAGGACGGCCTCTGCGTGCCCGGCCTCGATCAGGCGCGCGATGCGCGAGGCCAGCAGATCCTGGCTGACGAAGTGCTCGATGCCCCAGCAGGTGAAGATGAGATGACCGCCGCGGGTGGCGATGTGGTGGTACTCCGCTTCGTCTCCGACCAGGTCCGCATGACCGATGTACAGGCGCGTGGGATCTGCGCCGGCTTCGACGAGGAAGTCGAAGTGCTGCTGGACGAAGTTGCAGGAGTGGGTGGTGATTGCGTACCCCGTCTCGCGGGAGGCCAGGGCGGCCGCGCGAAACACCTTCTGGCACTCCTCGGACTCCGTGAGTGAATCGGCCGCGATTTTGATGATTCCCGCGCGGGCGCTCGTCCCTTCCATCCCCTCTGTGAGTTCCCGCACGAAGCGCGCCGCCAACTGGTCCGCGCTCTGCTCCGCGACCCACGCCGGCCTCTTCCCCGCGAGGTAGAACCCCGTGCACGCGACCACCTGCATCCCGGTGTCCCGGCTCAGTCGCTGCATCATCGGCACCGCCCGCATCATGCCGATAGGCGTCACCTCCACCAGCGTGCGCACACCTCTCGCCTGCGCCTCGCGCAGCAGCGTGCGCTCCCACGTCTCCAGCATCAGCAGGTATCCGGCCGGCGGCTCGATCGCCTCCGTCACGCCGCGGTACAGCGCGAAGTGCTCGTGCGGCAGCACCACCCCGAGCGCGTCGGCGGGGACGGGGCCGAGGACGGTTTCGATCATGGGCTGGTTCATCGCGCTTTCCTCATGGAGCGGTTCCCGCGGCCCTTCGTCGCGCCGGTCCTCGCTCCTGCCGGCGCCGAGGGGTGAAGCGGGCCGGCCCGCTGGTAAGCTTCGGGATCGCCTGCAACGTGCCGGTGAAGGTGACGGTGTAGCGCGCTGTGCGGCGCGGAGGCCGGATGTCGGCCCTTCCCTACAGCGCCCCCCGCGTGGAGGTGTGAACATAGGGCGAGGGGTGGGGAAGGTGAGCGGCATGTTGGACCGCACGACCTATGTGGTGAACGAGGGCAGCTTCGAGCGGGAAGTGCTGATGCACTCCCGGCCGGTGGTGGTGAGTTTCACCTCCCGCACCTGCCCGGCCTGCGCCGCCCTGGAGCCGGAGTACGAGCGGGCGACGCGCATGGACTACAGCGGAGTGAAGTTCGTGCGGGTGATGCTCCAGGACTCGGCCGAACTGTTCAACCGCCACCGCATTACGGCGACCCCAACACTCCTGCTGTTTCGCGGGGGAGTGGAAGTGTCGCGCCAGGTGGGGGCGGTGACGGCGGAGCAGCTTCTCTCTTGGCTGAACCAGCAGGCGGCCAAAGCGGCCGCGTAGGCAGGGCGTGCGGCGCACCGGCATTCACGGCCCGGCCGTTCGACCCCTCGCCTTTCGCCTCTCCGACTCCTCGGCCGTTCCCTACATCTGGCTCTTCACGATGGTGCGCACCAGCACGTGCAGCCCCTGGCCCACCATGCTGCCCATGATGCACCCGACGGCGAGCGGCACCGTGGTCCGGTAGAGCCGCAGCCCGCCGTAGCGGATCACCAGAGACTTGACGGCCCACCCCAGGAAGAAGCACTGCCAGTAGCCCTGCATCCCCCACAGGTTGGCCGCCAGGTAGCCGAACGGATGCAGTGGCCACCACCAGAAGCGGAGCCGCATCAGGCCCAACCCGATGGCGAGCAGGCCTCCGCCCAGCACGTGTAGGCTGCCGCTGAGGTCGAACTGCGTCGGGTCGGTGAACATCGTATGCATGCGGCTCCCCACCACCCGCATCTGGTTCTGGAGCCAGCCCGCGTTCGCGCAGTTGATGTTGTAGAACCCGTACTGGTACATCCCCCACATCAAGATCCAGAGGCCCGCGGCGAAGGCGAGGACGAAGCCGGCGACGATCGCGACGAGCAGCCGGCGCTCGCGAATCTTCGCGCTGTCGGCGATCTTGAAGGCCTCCAGGCTGTTGCCCGTGATCACCTCGGAGGACTCGCCGAAGCCGGGGAAGTAGGTCCAGCGCAGGCCGATGAGGGTGACGATCTCCTTGGGCCTGAAGACGACGGAGCCAAAGGGGAGCATCATCATCTCCTCCACCCCGAGGGGGAAGGAGAGGAACCCAAGGCCCGTCTCCGCCCGCAGGCGGGCCCACATCACGTACATGGCGATGATGAGGCTCACCAGGATCACCGCGAACCAGGCGCGGGAGCCGGCCGCGACGCAGAAGCAGACCATGTAGGCAAAGGAGATGATGAACCCCAGCAGGATCCAGCGATAGGTCATCGGAGACCGCGGGTCCTGCGGGTCCTGGCGACCGGTGACGGCCAGGCGAAAGGCGCGGGCGAGGTGCCGCCGCGCGACCCACAACACCCAGAGCCCCAGGGCGATGGCGGCGCCTGAGCCCTGGCAATAAGGCGCCGGGAACGTGGTATCGTACCACCCCTCCGGCGGCTGCGGCGTCGCTCCCGCAGCGATGGCGCCGACCGTTTCCGCCACGCGAATCATGTAGAAGAACCAGCAGGAGAACGACAGCTCCTTGGGGATCAGATAGGCGATGCCGATGACCGGCGGTTCGAGGGACAACTCGAAAGAGCCCAGCCCGGCCATCGGGCCTACCGGGATCCACTGCATCAGCACCTTCCCGCTGAGCGGAATCCCCGGGATGGAAGGGTAGAGGCTGGACAGGGTGTTGATGACGCCGATGACCAAGACGATGCCAAAGCCAATCCAGAACAGCGGGGACGAGGGCAGTCGCGCGGCCCCGCCCTTCTTGCCCTCCTCCTCCCGCACGAACTCCAGCGGAATCTGCGCGGTGGGGAAGGCCAGCCGCTCGTTGGTGATCCACTGATTGCGAAACAGCAGCATGAAGCAGAGGGTGGCGCAGAACAGCGCGCCCGCGAACGACGACCAGGCCGCGAGCGGCACGGCCCACTGCCCCCACGGCACGCTCATGCCTCCGGTGAAGTAGCCGTCCACCGTGTCTATGTTGGTGGGGGAGAACCACCAGGGCATGAAGGGGAGGAACGTGTTCTGCCACTGGGGGAAGGCCCGCGCCAGTTGGCGGGGCGTCAGGTTGTGCCCCACCATCCACGCGAGAATGCCGTGGCTCATCAGCGGGCCGCCCACCAGCACGATGGCGTAGACGGTCAGCACTTCTGCGCGGCTCATCCCCCCGCCGCCGCGCCGCCGCACCAGCCCGTTCGCCAGCGTGATGAGGAAGAGCGCGAGCAGGGCGCCCATGGAGGGGATGCCGGCGGCGAAACCGTAGGTCGAGCCATACACCAGTTCGCCGTAGAATCCGGCCGGGGCGAAGAGCACCAGCAGTAGGAAGGCGAGCAGCACCGCCCGCAGCGTCACCCCGCCCGCCCCCGCGCGGCCCTCCGGCGGGGCCGCCCCATTCACCGCGGCCCTTACGGCGACCTGGCTGGGACCCACTTCGGAGCTTCCCGACTTCTGCATGGCCTGCCTCTGGCGGGGAAATGCCGCGATTGTCCCTGATTCGTCGCCGCCTCCGTTTCCTCCTACTGCGGGTGAACGGCCCCGGGCTCGCGCGAGGCCTTTGTTCCCCGCTCGATTGCTGCTACTATAGGAATAGGGGTCCAGGGAGTGGGCTGGTCGGTCCCGACCCCGATACTCGACATGAACGCCTCCTCTCTCATTACCAGACTCGCCGAGGCCTTCTCCGACCGTCAGCTCTTCCTGGTGGGCGGTTCGGTGCGGGACCAACTGCTGGGCCGCGACGATCGCGACCTGGATTTCGCCACCGACGCCCGGCCGGAGGAGATCCGCGCGCGGGTCGAGCCGTGGGGGGATTCCGTGTGGCTGGTGGGGGAGAAGTTCGGGACGGTGGGGATGATGCTGGAGGGGGTGAAGGCGGAGATCACCACGTTCCGGAGCGACACCTACGACCTCGTCTCCCGCAAGCCCGAGGTGGCCTTCGGGGACAGCATCTACGAGGACCTGGCCCGCCGCGACTTCACTATCAACGCGATGGCGCGCGCGCTGCCTGAGGGCGGGCTGCTCGACCCCTTCGGCGGGCAGGAGGACCTGGCCGAGCGGCTGGTGCGGTTCGTGGGAGAGCCGGCGCAGCGGATCGTGGAGGACCCGCTGCGCATGCTCCGCGGGGTGCGGTTCTGCGCCCAGCTCGGGTTCGAACTCGAACCGGTCACGGCGGCGGGAATTGCGGAGCACGCGGCGGAAATCCAGCGCATCTCCTGGGAGCGGGTGCGGGACGAGTTCGACGGGATCCTCACCTCGCCGCAGCCCAAGGAGGGGCTGCGTCTGCTGCTCGACCTCGGGCTGGCGCAGTATCTCCTGCCCGAACTCGAGCGGCTGCACCTCCCCGAGCCGGCCCGGTACCAGATGAAGGACGTGCTGGAGCACACGCTCGACACGGTCGCCTTGGTGCCCCCGGAGAAGGTCTTGCGCTACGCCGCACTGCTGCACGACATCGCCAAGCCGGAGGCCTACTCGGCCGACGAGGCCGGCGTCCACTTCTACCGCCACGAGGAAGCCAGCGCGGAACGGGCGCGGGAGATCCTGCTGCGCCTGCGCCAGCCCTCCGAGTTCGTCGCGGAGGTCACCGCCCTGGTGCGCGATCATCTGCGTGTTCCGTTCTACACCTCGGAGTGGTCGGCCTCGGCGCTGCGCCGGCTCATGTTCGAGTTGGGGGATCGTCTCGAGGCCAACATGATCCTCTCCGACGCGGACGTGCGTGCCAGCGACCCGCGCGACTACGAGGAGTTCCGCGCCCGCATGGAGGAACTCCGCCGGCGCATCGAGGAGCAGGGCGAGGCCTCCGAACTGGCGCGTATGCGCCCCCTCCTCGATGGCGACGAAATCATGGCCCTGCTGAACATCCCGCCCGGCCCGAAGGTCGGCGAGGTGCAGCGCTTCCTGCTCGACCAGCAGATCGAAGAGAAGCTGGCGAGCAAAGAGGAGGCGATGGAGGCGGTGCGGAGGGAGTTCGGTGGGGCCGGATAGAGAGCTTCACCTTGTTACCGGCGCCGCCGGTTTCACCGGCCGGCACATCACTCGTTTGCTCCTTGACCGCGGGGTGCGGGTACGAACCCTCACCGGCCACCCCGACCGCCCGAGCACCTTCGGCGACGCGGTCGAGGTTGCGCCCTTCCGGTTCGATGATCCCTACGCGATGGCGCGCGACATGGCCGGCGCACGCGTGCTCTACAACACCTACTGGATTCGCTTCGCCCGCGGCACGATGACCTTCGACCGCGCGGTGGCCAACAGCAGGGCCCTCTTTACCGCGGCGGCCCGCGTGGGCGTCGAACGCGTGGTCCACGTCAGCATCACCAACCCAAGCGCCGATTCCCCCCTCCCCTACTTCCGCGGCAAAGCGCAGGTCGAGGAGGCTCTAGTCGGATCGGGCCTCTGTTACGCGATCCTTCGTCCCACCCTCCTCTTCGGCGCCGGTGACATCCTCATCAACAACATCGCCTGGCTCCTGCGCGGCTCCCCCGTGTTTGGGATCTTCGGCGACGGGAAGTACCGGATTCAGCCGGTGCTGGTGGACGACCTGGCCGCGCTCGCGGTCGCCCAGGGGGAGTCGCGCGAGAACGTGGTGCTGGATGCGGTCGGACCCGAGGCCTATGCCTACGAGGATCTGGTCCGCCTGATCCGCGATCGGATCGGCCGCCGCGCCCGCCTCCTGCACCTGCCGCCACCCCTTGGTCTGGCCGTCGGCCGAATCGCGGGCCTTCTCCTGCGCGACGTCGTCATCACTTCGGACGAGCTCGCGGGACTGAGGGCCAACCTGCTCGTCTCCCACCAACCGCCGACCTGTCCGACGCGGTTCAGTGAATGGCTGGGCCGGCACGCAGCGGAACTGGGACGGGAATACGCGTCGGAGGTGAAGAGGCACTACTGAGCCGGGGTATCGGACGCCGGCCGCTCCCAAGTGAGCCCCCGCCACGGACGGCGCGTCGCGACCAGCCCGGCGCGAGCGGCGATGATCGGGCCGAATGCCCTCGGAATGGCGAATCGCGATGGGGACCACACCCAGCCGAGCCGTACCGGCACCGGCGGGTTGTTCAAGAAGAGCTTGAGTTTCCCCGGCCTGTCGCTGTGAGCGTATCGTATGACAAAGCACACGTGACCACGCGGCGCCCACAAGCCTATCCGTAGGGAGGTCATCTCGCTCCACGGCACCCACTGCTCGCGGCCCCGCTGGTCCCAGTGGCCGAGTCCTTCGGTTCCTAACTGCACCGCGCTGTTCTCTCCCAACCGGTACGTCCACAGCAAGACCAGCGCCGTTGGGGTCAGAAGCACCCACCAGGCGAGGGAGAGCGCGAGCCAGCCGAGTCCAGGGGACGGCCCGTCGCCCTCAACGAGCAGGAGCAGAGGAAGCGACAGGCCAAGGAAGGCGGGCAGACCAAAGGCCAGCCAAGGGGATTCACGCGGACACAGTGGCACCTTCTTCCCGCGTTCCAGCGCCTCAACCCACTCCTGCAGTGTCGAAGGCCGTTCCATGGCTAGCCACGGGGCCCGTCGTCTTCCTCCAACCAGTTCTCCAGCCGCAACCCCGGCACGCGCGCGAAGTGGCGGGTGTTGCCGGTGATGAGGGTCATGTCGTGGTGGACAGCGGTCGACGCGATCATCAGATCGGCATCGGCAAGGGGCCTCCCCTGACGCTCCAACTCTGATCGGATCCGCCCGTAGACCTCCGCGCAATCTGCCGTGAACGCCAGGATCTCCACGTACGGGATGACGATCTCCTCATATCGGCTACGGAGGTATGCTCCGTCGCCCGCAGGAAGCCTGGCGATCCCGTAGCATATCTCCGACCAGGAAACGGCCGTAGTACACAGCGGGTACTGCGCTTGCATCAACCGGCCAAGGAGCCGCGGAGGGCAGTGGGGAGCGCAGAGCAGGCTGAGGACATCGGTGTCCAGGATCATTCCCGGTCCTCTGGCAGAGGTCGGGGCATCCGCTCATGCCGCTGTGCAATCACGCCCTGCATGATCTCCCAGAACTCGTCCCCGACTTCTCCGCCGAACCCGGCTTTCTCCGCCAGGCGCTGACCAGGCGTGCGCCTGTCCACCTTGTCTAGTGGGACGATGGCCACCATCGGCCGCCCCCGTCGTTCCACAATCACTCGGCACTTGGTCCGAGCTATCTCGTCCATCACCTCTGGAAGGTGCCGCTTGAGGTCCGCCACCCCGATGTGTTTGTCTGGCATGAGGTACTCCATGCGAAATGTCATAATGTCATTATGACATAATGACATTTTCTGTCAAGCCGCTCAGCGGGTCTCTGGGACAAGCTCCCCGGTCCCCGCCGGCTCCCGCTGGAGCCCGTACAGACGGTGGTAGAGTCCTTTGCGGGCCAGCAGGTCCGCGTGGCTGCCTTGTTCTACCAAGCGACCTTCGGAGAGGACGATGATCCGGTTCGCCTTGCGGATGGTGGAGAGCCGGTGAGCGATCACCAGGGTGGTGCGGCCCACCATGAGACGCTCGAGGGCCTCCTGCACCAAAGCTTCGGACTCGGTGTCGAGGGAGCTGGTCGCTTCGTCGAGGATGAGGATGCGCGGGTCCTTGAGCAAGGCCCGCGCCACCGCCAGCCGCTGGCGCTGGCCGCCGGATAGGCGGACCGCGCGCTCGCCCACTTCCGTGTCATACCCCTGGGGCAGTCCGACGATGAAGTCGTGCGCGTTCGCCGCCCGGGCCGCCGCGGCCACCTCCTCCTCCGTCGCCTCCATGCGCCCGTAGAGGACGTTCTCCCGGATAGTGCCGCCGAAGAGCACCGTCTCCTGCGGCACCAGCCCGATCTGCGAGCGCAGCGAGTGGAAGGTGAGTCGCCGCAGGTCGTGACCGTCTATCTCGATCGCGCCTTCCGTGGGATCGTACAGGCGCATCACCAGATTGGCGAGGCTCGTCTTCCCCGCGCCGGACGGACCGACCAGCGCGACCATCTCGCCCGGCGCGATCTCCAGGTTAATCTCCTGCAGCACCTCTTCGCCCGCGGCATAGCGGAAGCTCACGTGGCGGAAGGTCACTCGCCCTTCCACGGGCGGCAAGGCCACCGCGTCCGGCGCCTCTCGCACGTCCGGCTCCCGCTCCATCACCTCCATGATCCGTCCCAGCGCGGCCAGCGACTGCTGCACCCGCAGGTGCAGCGTGCCGAACTTCACGAAATACACCCCCGCCTGCTGCATCGCGATGAAGTAGCCGAACAACCCGGGCAGCTCGATCCGTCCCCCGATCACCTGTACCCCCGCGTACCCGAGCACGATGACGAAAGACAGCGCGGAGATCGCGGTCACCGCTTGCGGCGAGAAGGCGTTGACGCGGGCCACGCGGATGGCGGCCGTGAACGTGTTCTCATTCAGCCGCCGGAAGTTGGCGATCTCGTGGTCCTCCCGCGCGAACGATTGGATCACCCGCATCGAGGCCAGCCGCTCGTGCAGGCGCGCGTTCAGGTCGCCCACGCGCTCCTGCTGGCTGCGGGTCAGACGCCGGATGCGCCGGCCGGTCTGCGCGACGACCCAGGCCGTCAGCGGCGCGAACACCATCACCAGCACCGTCAGGCGCCAGTTCACGGCCAGCATGTAGGCGATGCACCCGAGCACCACCAGCGGGGACATGAGGTAGTACGTCATGTCCTCGCTGATCATCTGCTGCACCAGCGCCACGTCGCTGGTCAGCCGGGACATCAGGTCGCCCACGCGCTGGGATTCGTAGAACGCCAAGGAGAGACGCTGCAGCCGCGCGAAGAGCCCGGTGCGCAACTCGATCAGCGTCCGCCCGCCGACGTACTGGCCGAGGTAGATGCGCCAGTAGTTCAGCACCGCCCGCAGCATGATGGCGATCGCGAACGCGACCGAGAGCACCAGCAGGGCGCGCAGGCGCACCGGCACGGAGCCCTGGAAGATAGCATTCGTGGTGGCGACCAGGTGGCGGAGGAACGCGACGTGGGCCAGGCTGCCGCGGAGCGCAAACGGCTGCTTCATCAGCAGCTTGAACAACACCGCCGCCGCGGGGGCGGCCAGCACCTGGGCCGCGGTGGCCCCGAGGATCACCAGGAGCAGCACCAGAATGCGCCGGCGCTGAGGGCGCAGCAGGCGCAGCAGCAGCTTGACGGAGTGGGCCCGCATCCGCTCAGCCGCGCACCGCCGCGGCAAACCGCTTCGTCGCCTCGCGGATTCCCTCCGGCTCCCGGCCCGTGACGATGGCCCCGATCATCACCGCCTCTACGCCGATGTCCTCCGTGAGGATCGGCGCCTCCTCCGGCTGGATCGCGCGCTGCGTCGGGACGATGATGGGCATGCGGGTGGTCCGGCGGAGCGTCCGGTAGGCCGCCAGATCGGCCGCGGTGAGCGGCCGGCCGTATCCCTCGTGCGGGACGATCGCCGCCTCCAGCAACTCGAAGCCCAAGGCCTCCAGGTCGGTCAGGCTCTCCCGCGCCGCGAGGCTGTTGATCGCCACTCCCCGCGTCATCTTCGAGAAGCGCGCCACCCAGGCCGGGGTATCGTGCGCGTAGCAGTCGAAGAAGTCCACCCCCATCGCCGCCAGCTCGTGCATCTCCTCCCGAGAGGCCATCCGGTCTCCCGCGCCCGGCACGATCCCCACGGGCAGCCCCAGCGCGAGGATCTGCTCCAGGTTCTCTCGTTCCTCCGCCAGGCTGCCGAACTGCGTCCCCGACGCGTCGTGGTGAACGTAGAGGTGTACCTTCAACGCGTCCGCACCGCCCGCGGCGGCCGCCTGGGCCAGCGCCGGCGAGTTCGCCGGGAGGCTGACGATCAGCCGCGGGCCACCGACCAGCAGGGAGAGCAGGCGTCCCGGCATGGCTCAGAAATCCCCGGAGCGCTTTACGCTCTCGAACAGCATCCCGATCATCACCGGCGGGATGTCCGAGATGGCCGCAAGTCGCTCGATCACCCGTGCCACCGCCCGATCGATCACGTCCTCGATAACCTCGCCCTCCAGTCTCTGCGTCTCTTCCATGTTCACCAGCGTCCGCAGCGTGTCGCGGACAAAGCGGGCCTTCACCTGCGGATACTGCCGCTTCGGAAGATCCTGGTATTGCCGGTGCATGCGCTGGATGAACTCATCCCAGGGGCCCTCGGGCCCTATCCGCCCGGCGCCCGGCGCGGCCGCGGGGGCCCCGCCGCCCGGCTGATGGCGGTCCTGGATGCGCTGCGAGGCCGAGGCCCGCGCCCGTCCTTCCGCCGCCTTCAGCGCAAGCCAGTCCTCCATCGTCGCCCCGTCTATCAGGCGGAACTCCAGGGCCTGCCCGTACACCAGCTCCAGCGCGTTGAGAATCGAGTTGTGGTTGGCCGCCGTCTCCATGTGGCCCGCGAGATGGCGCTCGCTGCCAGGAATGGTCATCACCAGCATACTCCCGTCCAGGCCGATCGGCAGCGTCGCCTGCATCGCCTGATTGAGCGGGCCAAAGCGGTCGGACCGCAGGAGAACGACGTCCGTCGCCTCCTTCCAGATCTTCTCCGGGGTCGGGTGGCGCAGGGGATAGGTCTTCGCCGGCAACGTGCGGTCGTACTGGTAGCGCCGCTGCGGGTCGCTCAGCACCCGGTGCGCCTCCCCGATCAGCGCGAACCGGGCCTGCGCCTGCGGGTCCTGTCCCACCACGTCCGGGTGGTATTGCCGCGCGAGCGCGTGGTAGGCCTCACGGATCTCGTCCGGGGTGGCGTCCCGGTCCAGGTCCAGCACGTCGTAGTAGGTCTTGGGCCGGTCTCGGCCCGAGAGGATCTGCTTGTCATCCTGCGTCATGGAACCGCCTCCGGGGTCAGCGCTGCCCCCATAGAACATATTGGCGGAGCGCGGCGCGAGTCCTGCTGTGGGGCGGAGGCAGGCGGACCAGGTCGGGCACGGCGCCCTCCCGGCTAGACGCTCACCGTCTCCCGCCGCGCCGCCCGCCGCTCCTTCACCTGGGACATGAACGAGACGATCTTCGCGTCCCGGCTCGCGTCCACGAACCCGTCGTAGTCCAGGTTCAGGAACGGGAGGTTGTCGTGGTCGCGGCGGAAGGCGTGCGACAGCATGGAGACCGTCATCCCCGGCATGCAGTTGAAGGGGATGACGTTGACGATCCCGTCCAAGCCCCGCTGCGCGAAGTCCATCGCCTTCCCCATGCTGCAGATCGCCTCCCCGCCGAAGGAGGGATGCACGTACCGCGCGCCGTTGGCAATCACCTCCCTCGCGCCGATATCCTCGAGCCCCTCCAGGTAGGGGAGCGTGGCGGCGAAGAGCTGGTGCTCGTCTCGCTCCGCCAGCCGGTCGTAGAGAGAGCGCCACATCGCCAGCCACAGGTGGGCCCACTGCCCGGTGTCCTGCCACCGGTCCCGGCTCAGCACCCCGTCAATGCAGTTCGCGTAGGAGAAGAACTCCGTCATCGGCGCCAGCCACACCTCCGCCCCTGCCCCCTCCAGCTTGCGGATGATCTGCTGGTTGGAGCCGTCGTGCAGCCGGACGAAGAACTCCCCCACCACCCCGATCCGCGGCCGGCGGATCCCGCCGTTACTGCGGGGCACCTCCGCGAAATCCCGCTGCGCCCGCCGCACCACCTCCTCCACCAACTCGGTGTGCGTACCCACGGCCGCCCGCAGCCGGCCCCGGGCCGAGCGCAGCTCGCGTCCGTACTCCGGCAGCGCGTCGCACAGCCTCTTCAGATGGCGGGCGAAGATGGCGTCGCTGATCCCCGGCACGGCCTCGTACGGGCGCGTGTGGAGTCGCATCTTCTCCAGCATGTCGTGCCCCACCAGCCCACCCCACGCGGTGAACAGGAAGCTGAGCCCCAGCCCCCCGTCCGTCGTGCGATTCCCCAGCGTCACCAGGTCCACGTGCGAGAAGCCCAGCTTGTCGAAGATCCGCTTCTGCATCATGTAGTACATCCCGAACCGACACGGTCCCTCCGACTGCCCCTGGAAGAAGGCCTCCTGCTCCGGGTCGAAGTCCGGCGCGGTGGTGCGCTCCAGGAAGTCCTGGGTGGTGATCAGCATCGGGAGGCACACATCCTCGGAGATGGCACGCCGCGCCAGGTTGAGGCCCGCGTCCTGCGAGCGCGGCAGCACCTCGGCCCGCACGCCGAACGCCCGCAGGGCGGCGGCCAGCACGTCCGCTCCGTGGCAGGCCAGCGGGAGCCACAACCGCTTGCCGTTGAGCCGCGTCACCGGCGTGTCCCGGGTGTTGATCTCCGCCCGCTCCGCCCCGCCGTTCTTCGACACCGCGGTGTCCGCGAACGCTTCCATCCGCGTGATGACTCCCGCGTCCGCGGTGTGCTCGTCAATCTGCATCACGTAGCACGGCTCCCCGATCTCGTCCCTGAAGAACGGGTTCGCGAACGAGTCCGGGCCGCACGCGAAGTAGGTCAGCACCACCGCCCGCAAGCGCGGGTCCTGCGCCACCAGGCGAGCCGCCGCGAGCTTCTTCTGGATCTGCCGGGAGTAAGCGTTGGGCCAGGCGTCCGAGATGTCCTCCCGGTCCAGCGGGAGGAAGTCCTGCGGAATCGCCAGGATCCCCAGGTCCTGGATCTTCTTCCCGATGTCCATGTTCACGGCCGGATCGTAGGTGGTGTAGGGTCGCCCCACCACCACGAACGCGCGCTGCTCCGCGCCCAGGTTCTCCAGGATCTCCTGCCCCCGCGCCTCTACCTTCCCACGGAAGTCGCGCAGGGCCGCCAGGCCTGCGCGCAGCGCGCGGTCGGCCTCGGTCGGAGACTTGCCCAGTTGCGCCGCCACCTTCCGGAACGCGCGGCGCAGGTGCCGTTCTCCCCGTTTGAAGAACAGCCGCGGCCGCAGCAGCGTCGCCTGGCCCCGGTCCAGACGCAGCGCCGCCGCGATGACCTCCGGCCCGGACATCACGTACGGGCAGGTGTGGCTCTGCCGGAGATTGCGGTTCGGCTGTTCGACATCGCACACCCCGGGGACGAACAGGTAGTCCACCCCCATCTCCAGCAGCTTCGCCACGTGCCCGTGAGCCACTTTGATGGGGAAGCAGGGCTCTCCCGCCACCGCGTTGATGCCCTTAGCAACGATCTCCTTGTTGGTCGGCGGGGAGGGCACGACCTGGAAGCCGAGTTGCTGGAAGAAGGTGCGGTAGAGCGGGTAGTACTCCGCAAACATCAACCCCCGCGGAATCCCCACCCGCTTCGCCCCCTCCCCCGCCTCCTGCTCCGTCCCCGCCATCAGCAACTGCTCCCGCTCCCCGAACAGGTCCGGGAGACCCTCCCCCAGCCCCCGCTTGTGCGCCCCGCTGTAGCGCTCGCACCGGTCGTTGTAGAAGTACTTCGGCCCGTCCCCCAACTGGAACACGTTCACGTCGCAGCGGTTCGGGCAGTGCCGGCACTCGAAGGAGGAGATGGTGTAGGTGCTGTTCGCCACCGTCTCGAAGCCGCGGAAGCTGCTCACCGCCGGCCGCTGCCGGTAGGCGATCGCCGCCACCCCGATAGCCCCGGTGAGATGCGGATACGGCGGCACCACGATGGGCCGGTCCAGCACCGTCTCGAAGGCCGCCACCATCCCCTTGTTGAAGGCCACCGCCCCCTGGAAGGCCACCTTCTCGCCGATCTCCCGGCTCCCCACGTTCTTGCTCAGGTAGTTCTTCACGCTCGCCAGGCACAGGCCCCCGCACAGTTCCTCGATCGGCACGTTGTTCTGCTGGTAGTAGACGGAGGCCGACTCCGAGAACACCGTGCAAGTCCAGTCCAGGTCCGGGGGCCGCGCCCCGCGCAAGGCTATGGGGCCGAAATCCGTCAGCTCGATCCCGAGCCGCGCCGCCTGCTTTTCCAGGAACGCTCCGGTGCCCGCGGCGCAGGCCTTGTTCATCTCGAAATCTACGATCACGTCGCCCTTGAGGCGAATGTACTTCGAGTCCTGTCCGCCGATCTCCAGGATGGACTCAATCTCCGGCGTGAAGACCCGCGCCCCGTGCGCCTGTGCGGTGATCTCGTTCTTCACCACCTCCGCGCCCAGATAGTCGCCCGTGAGGTATCGCCCCGATCCGGTGGTGCCCACGAAGATCTGGTCAATGGTGATCCCCGCCTCTTTCACCTGTCGGTCAATCCGCGCCAGCGTGTCTCGCACCGCCGTCAGAGGGTCACCGTCCGTGCGCCGGTAGTAGCTCGCCAGAATGCGCAGCTCGCCCTCGATCTCCGTCACCAGGGCCGCCTTCGTGCTCACCGACCCGATGTCTACCCCCAGCCCCGCGGCTTCGATATGGCGGGGCAGGGCCGCGCCGTTCACCCCCGGTTCCATCAGCACCGACCGCGCCATGCTCAGCGGTTCGGTGCCCGTATACTCCAGCGGCCGCGAGGCCCTCTCGTCCAGCAGTCGGATCGCCTCGGACACGTTGATCTCTGAGTCCGCCCGCAAGGCCGCGCCCACTGCTCCCAGGATGAGGTTGTGCGCGGGGACGACGATCCGTTCCTCCGCCATCCCCAGTTCGGCCGCCAGGTACTTCCGCACCGCGGGGTTCTGCGACACCCCCCCGATGAAGAGCACCTCGTCCACCATCTCCATTCCTCGCACGATGGAGGAGCGGTAGTTGCGGGAGATCGCCTGGTGCACGCCCGCGGCAATGCGCTCCCGCGGGGTGCCTTTCTGGTAGAGGTGGACAATGTCGGATTCGGTGAAGACCGCGCACCGCCCGGAGAGGGTGGCGGGGTTCTCTACTTCTCGCGAGACGCGGGCGAACTCCGCAATGCTTTCGTAGTTCAGCCGCCGCGCCATGTGGTCCAGGAACGAGCCGCTCCCCGCCGCGCACTTGCTGCCGAAGCTCACCTCGTCCATCAGCAGGCGCCCGGAGGTCTCGTCATGGGTGAGGGTGAGCAGCTTCTGCGTCTCCCGGCCCATCTCGATCACGGTCCGGGCCGCGGGGTAGAGCAGATCGCAGGCCGCCACCAGGGCGTTCGGCTCGTCCACCGGCTCCGCGCCCAGCAGCGTCGCCACCTGCGCCGCCCCCGCGCCCGTCAGGCCGACGGACACTTCGCTGATCCCCCGCGCCTGCAGGCCTGCCAGGAACTCGCGCACCCGCGCGAACGGCTTGCCCTGCACCGGCGCCGCCCCGAGTTCCTCGATCTCCCCGCCCTGCACCAGCGCCGCCTTCACCGTCTCCGCGCCGATGTCCACCCCCAGCCGCACCGCGGGCCGGGCCGCGGCCCGGGTGGGCTCGCGTTCATCGGCGGAACGGGAAGGACTTCCCGATTGACCCTTCATGACTCACCTTGCGACCGCGCCCCGCCTCTGGCGGCATGATGCCGCCCCCCGCCGGGCCGAGAGGACACGGCGGCCCACCTGCACCCTCCGATCCCCCGGTTGGCGAGCGCGCGTCGCACGATTGATCTACAACGAGTCCGTCAGCGCTACAGTCGGATACGACAGAATCGCCCTTGCGCGTAATGATAGCCAAGCCCCGTCCGGCTGTCAATTCGGGGGTGTGCCGCCGGGGGACAAGGGCCAAGGACGCGTCTGTCCCTGCTTCCGCCCACAACCGCCCCCATCCGGTCACTGCGGCTCTCCGCCGTCCTGTACCATCACGCCATCTCGCCCGGAAAGGACAGCGCAATGCGTGTCTTGCTGCATGCCAAGTTTCCTCACGAGCAGTTCAACGCCGCGGTGCGGGACGGCACCGTGGGCAAGAAGATGGCTCGCCTCCTGGAGGAACTGAAGCCGGAGGCCGTCTACTTTGCGGAGTACGGCGGCCGCCGGAGTGCCCTGGTGTTCGTTGACCTCGCCGACCCCTCGCACATGCCCGCGCTCGCCGAGCCCTTCTTCCTCGCCTTCGGCGCGGACGTCGAGTTGCACCCGGCGATGAACCTGGCGGACCTGGAACGCGGGGGACTGGAGGCGCTCGGGAAGAAGTGGTAGGGCGGCCGACGCCTGGGTGATCCTACCAACTCTCCGCCCCCAGCGAGGTATACTCCCCCTGGGGTGCTTCGATGAACAAGGCCAAACTGGCGGGCCTGATCGTCTTCTGGGTCGTGCTGCTGCTGCTCGTCATCAGCGGGCTGCTCTTCCCGCCCGCGGGGACGTGGCACTTCTGGCAGGCCTGGGTCCTCCTGGCAGTGTTCTTCCTCCCCACCGTGGTGGTCAGCTTCGTGCTTCTCTCGCGCGACCCGGAACTGCTGCAGCGGCGGATGCGACTCGGGGAAAAGGAACGGGTGCAGAGGATCGTCATGGCCGTGATCGTCGTCCCCTACTTCGGCATGTTTCTGGTCGCGGGATTCGATCGCCGGTTCGAATGGTCGCACGTCCCCGTGGCGCTCGTGCTGGCCGCGGACCTCCTCGAGGTCGCTGCCTACCTCGTCACCTTCCGCGTGCTGCAAGTCAACCGCTATGCCTCGCGCCTGGTGCAGGTGGAGCCCGGCCAGCAGGTGGTCTCCACCGGCCCCTATGCCATCGTGCGCCACCCCATGTACGCCGGCGGCCTGCTCATGATCCTGGTGGTGCCGCTCGCGCTGGGTTCCTACTGGGCCTTCCTCGCCGCCCTCCCCATCCCGCCCCTCCTCGCCGCCCGGCTCCTCAACGAAGAGGCCGTGCTCACCCGCGACCTGCCCGGCTACGACGAGTACCGGCACAGGGTGCGCTGGCGCCTGCTGCCGGGGGTGTGGTGAGGCGGGGCGTTCTGCGGCCGCTTGACGCCGACGGTTGCCAGTGGGAGAATACTGCATCAGAAGAGAGCCTTCGTTTAGGAGAGCAACGGCATGAGGCGTTTTCGTCTCCTCGGTTTGATGATCTTGCTGAGCGGCGTCGCCCTGCTGGCGGTAGCCCTCGCCGGGGGCGCGGCCCCGACGACGACTCCGGCAATGACGACCTATCAGGCCATCACCACGGCGCGCGCGGTGCTCGGCCTGACTGACATGACCGGGGTCGCGGCTTCCGCCACCCGCATCACGATGAAGGGGGACAGAAGTCCCTTCGTCCACAACGAGATCGGGGGAAAGGTCTGCTATCTGGTCGCGTTCGACAACGTGCAGATCAAGATGCCTGACGGAGAGGGTGAGGCGGCTGAGCAGAGGACGGTTCCGATCCACGACTTCCGCGTGGCGGTGGAAGCCAGCACCGGCAAAGTGCTGCGGATCTGGTCGGCTGAATGGCTGGACCCCCCGACGGCCCGGCGAAGCATCGCTGAGATCGAAGCCAAGCTCGACTGCAACTCGCATGAGCGCTGGGACGGCATAGCGACGACGGTGCCCAAGGTTCCTCTGCTGGAGGCGATGCGTCGAAATGACGTAGGGCTTGGCGTAGAGCAGTTGGACGTGTGGTACGTCATGTACAAGGGTGCACCCACTTGGATCGTTCTAGCCCGGTCTCAGATAGGGGGTACCGCAATGGACCGACGCGAACAGACTGATCCCTATCCGATCTACGGGTGGCGCACGGGCATCAACGCCGACACTGGCAGGCCCGTGTTCGCGGGCAACATATACTGAGACGGTACTCGCGCACAGGGCGCCGTTCTCCCCTCTTCGCCTCAGCACTGCGCAGCAGTGCGGCTCGCCTCTCGCCTCTTCGATCTACAGCTTCACCTTCACCTTCTTCCCCGTCCGCGCCGATTCGTTCGCCGCCAGCGTCACCGCGCACGTCTTCAGCCCGTCTGCGTAATCCGTCAGGACCAGCGACCGGTCCCCGGTTCGGATCGCCTCGATGAAGGCCTCGTCCGCGTTCCTCTTCTGCTCCGGCAGCTCCACCGTCGCCGATCCCTCTGGACTGACCGTGACCCCGCCCCACGAGTGCCGCACCAGCATGTCCCTCAGGATGAAGTCGGTCGAGGACCATCCCCCGCCCTTGGTTAGTGAGCAGTTCGTCGCATAGTAGCCGGTCGCGCCGCTCTTGAACTCCAGCACGATCACCTGGGAGTCAGGGACCGTGAGCTTCGGCAGGTCCTTCAGCACCGTGAGCGAGTAGCGCGCGTAGACGGAGGCGACGTCGCCCACCACGTAGCGGATGAAGTCCATCCCGTGGGTCGCCATCTCGTGGAACATCCCGCCCGAGACTTCCATCCTCCGCCACCAGTGATGCTCGTCACCGGGGACGCCTCCCCACCGGTTCGCCGCCACCATCGCCACCTGCTTCCCCTTCAGGAACGCCTTCACCCATTGCACCGGCGGCGAGTACCGCATCTGATATCCGACCGCGGAGATCACCCCGGCCTTGGCAATGGCCTCCGCGATCTCCATCCCCTTCTCCAGGTCCAGCACGATCGGCTTCTCGACATAGAGGTGGATCTTCTTCCCCGCCGCGATGATCTCCGCATCCGTGTGCGCGCTGGGCGGCAGGCAGACGTAGAGGGCGTCAATCTCCGCCTTCTCCAGCAGCGCGTAGTGATCCGGATACACCGTCCCGCCGTACTCCTTGGCCGCGGCCTGGGCCCGCTCCGGGACCGCGTCCGTAAGGGCGGCGATCTCCACCCCCTCGATGGGCTTCAGTTGCTTCATGTGCAGCTCGGTCGCAATCCCTCCCGTTCCCACAAACCCGACTCGCACGGCCTTGGCCATCTCTGCTTCCTCCCGCGCCGGTAGGCGACGCCGATGCCTTCGCCCCCGGCCCGCGGGTTCCTCTCCCTTGCGACAAGAACCTCCGGCCTGTGGTAAAGTGTAGCGTGTCCTCGTCGGGCACAGACCGTCCTAGCAGGGGAACCGCTCGCCGTATGCTCTCGCTACTACTCCTGCTGCTGATACTGTGGGCCTGCTTCGGTTTCGGGGCGGCCTTGCTCGCGCGCCTGCGGGCCACGCCCGATCGCCTCGCCGAAGAGGCCCCCTTCGCCATCGCCCTGGGCCTGGGCATGCTCTCCTACCTCGTGCTCGCCATCGGACTGCTCGGGCAATTGCACCGGTGGCTCGGCGTGGCCCTCGTCGTCTTTCTCGCCCTTCTGGGGTGGCGGCATGTGCTGCGTCTGCCAGGGGCGCTGCTCGCCTCGCTCCGCGTCGGCTCGGTGCGCGCCGCCTCCGTGCTGTGCGGGGCCTTCCTCTCCGCCATGGGACTGCTCACGCTGCTCGGCGCGCTCGCCCCCTCCACCGACGGCGACTACGACGCGCTCTTCTACCACCTGACCCTCCCGAAGCTCTATCTCCTTCACGGCCGCATCTCCGTCCAGCCCTGGCTCACCCACTCCAACTTCCCCTTCCTCCTGGAGATGCTCTACCTGCTCGGGCTGATGCTGAAGGGGCAGATCCTCGCCAAGCTCTTCCACTTCACCTGCGGCTGGCTCACGGTCCTCGCCATCTACTCCTTCGGGCGCAGGTTCTTCAGCCCGCGCGCCGGCCTCCTCGGCGCGGTCGCCTTCGCCGCCGTGCCCTTCGTCCTGTGGGAGATGACTTCCGCCTACAATGAACTCGCCTTCGCACTCTACGCCTTCCTCGCGCTCTACGCGCTCGCGCTGTGGTACCAGACCCGCGCCTCCGGCTGGCTCTGGATCAGCGCGATCCTCTGCGGCTTCGCCCTCGGCACGAAGCTGCTCGCGCTCGCGGTGCCGGCCTTCATCATCTGTGCGCTGCTACTCTCCCTCCGCCGCGAGCCGAAGCGCGGCCCCGCCCTCCTGCGCATCGCCGGCTTCGCCCTCCTCGCCGCCGCGGTCGCCGCGCCCTGGTACGTGAAGTCCTACCTGTGGACCGGCAACCCCGTCTACCCGTTCTTCTATGAGGTCTTCGGCGGCCGCTACTGGACGCCCACGCGTGCTCACGAATACGCCCTCGCCCAGGCCGCCTTCGGCCTCGGCAAGGGGCCGCTCCAGTTGCTCCTCCTGCCGTGGAACCTGACAATGCATCCCGGCCCCTTCACCGACAAGGGTTTCAGCCCCGTCATCGCTTCTTTCGGGCCACTGCTGTTCGCCCTCCTGCTTCCGCTCATTCTCCTGCGCCGGGTGGGCCCCGCGGGCCGGCTCGCGCTCGGCTTCGCCGCCTTCTTCGGCCTGCTCTGGTTCGTCATGTCCCAGAACAGCCGCTACCTCATCCCCGTCCTCCCCGGCCTGTGCGCCGCCGTCGGGCTCTCCGCCGACCGCCTGCTGGCGCGCAAGGGAGTGACGGCTGCCGCCGTCACCGCGGCCTATGCCCTCACCGCCCTCATCGCCCTCGGCCTCGGCCTGCTCCCCGCCGGGCCGACCGCGCGTGTGGCCCTCGGGCTGGAGTCGCAACAGGACTATCTCGCTCGCACCTCTCCGGTCTATGCTATCGCGCAGGCCGTGAACGAGGCCACCCCGCCCTCCGCTAAGATCATGGTTCTCGGCAACGAGCCGCGCATGTTCTACCTCGACCGCGACTTCCTCCTGGGGAATCACGCGGACATCTTCACTCCGCAGGAACTCGCCTCCGCGCCCGCCTTCCTCGCCGCGCTCCGCGCCCGCGGCGTGACCCACGTCCTCCTCGACCCCGCCACCATGCAGAACGTTCGCGCCCATCGTGGTACTATGGAGCCGCGCCTTGAGGAGTTGATCGCCGCGCACGAGTTGGTCTTCGTGCGTCAGGCCGGACCGATGAGCCTATGGGAAATCGTCCCCGCAAGAAAGTGAAGAAATCTCTCGCCGCGCCGAGGTCCGCTCCGCCCGCGGAGAAGCCCGAACTCGTCCGGCGGTTGCTGCGCAGCATCGTCGTCCTCTACCTCTTCTTCGCCCTCGCCTACGCGGTGCAGATTCCGTTTGGCAAAGCCCCGGACGAGACCGCCCACCTCCGCTACGTCACCTACCTCACCCAGCACCACCGCCTCCCCGTGTTCCAGTCCACCAACCCCGGCGCGGACTACGAGTTCCACCAGCCCCCGCTCTACTACGTGCTCGCCCTTCCGAGCTACACGCTGACGCGGGGCGCGCCCGCGCAGAAGGGCCAGACCGTTCGCTTCTTCTCCCTGCTCATCGGCCTCGCGCTGGTGTATCTCACCTACGCGCTGGCGCGGCGCCTCGTGCCCGACCGGCCCTGGACGGCGCTCGCCGCCACCGCGATCGTGGCCTTCCTGCCCATGCACCTCCACCTCGCCGCGAGCGTTGGCAACGACGTGCTCACCGAAGTGTGGTTCGCCGCCGCGCTGCTGCTGCTCGTGGGATACCTGCGCGTCTCCGCCGGCTACCGCGCCGGCGGCCCGGCCCCGGCCTGGCGCACCGCCCTCTGGGTCGGCCTCTTCATCGGCCTCGGCATGCTCACCAAGTCTCTCGCGTCCATGCTCTTCCCCGTCGCTTGGGCCGGCTTCGCGCTCTCCGCGCGCGGCCCGGAAAGCTATCAGTGGCGCCGCCTCGCGCGGGACGTGGGGATCTGCACGGGCGTGGCGCTGCTGCTGTGCGGCTGGTGGTTGGTGCGCAACCAGATGCTCTACGGCGATCCCCTCGCGCAGGGCGCCTTCCTCCGCGCCTTCACGGACCGGCCCTCACCCCAGGCGGTGATGGCCGCGTTCCAGGCGAAGACCGGTGAGCCGCTCAGCCCCACCTGGTACGTGCTCGCCATGGTCGTCCCCTGGACCGTCGCCAGCGCCCTCGGCGTCTTCGGCCCGAAGACCACCGGCAACGACTTCGTCTTCTATCCCGTCTGGGTCTATCTGGCGGCCGCCGCCGTCGGCCTCCTCGCCCTCTTCGGCTTCGTTCACTACCTCAGGCGAGAGCGCCTGGCCTCCTGGCAGGCCGGTTCGTGGCTCATCATCGCCCTCCTCGCCGCGCTCGTCCTCGCCAGCTTCGTCCGCTTCAACCTCTCCTACTTCCAGGCCCAGGCGCGCTATCTCTTCCCTGCCCTGCCGCCGGCGGCGCTTGCCGCCTGTCTCGGGCTGGAACAATATGCCCCCCGCCGCTATGGGTCGTGGGTATCATTGACCGTAGCCGCCGCCCTGGGCCTGCTAGCATTGGTCGGCCTGGCGGTGTGGATCGCCCCGCAGTTCATCTCACTCTGAGTCTTTGGAGACCCGAGTGCGTCACGTCACGGCATGGCTTGTGTGTGCGCTACTCGCGCCGGCGCTGCTCGCCGGCTGCAGCCGCCCGCGCACGCCTCAGGTCGGCCCGGACAAGCCGAAGCCACCCGCCCTGCCGACCAGCACCACCCTCGAGAACACCACGGTGAAACTGGCCGACCCCGCGGGCAAGTGGACCTTCGACGCGACCGCCAAGAGCGCGACCACCGCCGGCGCCAGGGGTCCCTATGATATGACCGAGGCCGACGGCGTCTGCCGCCGGCCCAACGAGCCGCCGGCCTACGTGCGCGCGCACCGGCTCCACCTCGATCAGGAGCGGCAGCAGATCACCCTCGAAGGCGGCGTGCGGGTCATCAGCGGAGGTCTCACGGTCGAAGGGGACCGCATCGAGTACGACCTGAAGACCGGAAAGGTAGTGGGCGCGCCCCGGACGAATTGGACCTTCAGCCCCGGCGCGGCCGACGCGGCCCGCAAGCAAATGGCCGCCCGAACGGGAGGGAAACAGTGAGACACACATGCGCATGGGCGCTGGCCCTCGCGGCCTTGCTGCTCGCACCGGTGGCCTGGGGGGCGGCCGCCAAGCCGCCCAAGCCGAAGGCGGCCCCCGCCGGCAAGATCGTCATCAAGTCCAACGGCCCCTCCGAGGGACCGCTGCGCGGACCGTGGCAGTGGACCAAGGGCGTCACCGTCACCTCCGAGGGCCTCACCCTCACCTGCGACACGCTCACTGCCTGGCCCGGCAAGAACGGCCGCGACTTTGACCGCATTGAGGCCGTCGGCAGCGTGCACGTCACCGGCCTCTACACCGCCTCTGACCAGAGCAAGTGGGACGTGGACGCCCGCGCCAAGCACGCCACCCTGGACAACACCACCGGCCTCGGAACGCTCACCGGCGACGTGAACGTCCACGGGGTCAACACCGTGGACAAGAGCGCGTTCTCCGCCCTCGCGGATACGTTCACGTACAATCGCAAGACGCAGTTCTTCCGCTTCGAGCACGTCGGCGAGCAGGTGCAAGTCGAGTTCCAGCCCGCCCCCCCGGCCCCCAAGCCCGCGCCGAAGGCCGCCGCCACGCACTTCCCGGTCCCGGATCCGACGCCGGGAGGCCCCGCCGCGCCATGAGCCTCGCCGCCTCCGGTCTGGTTAAGCGCTATCGCGAGCGGCAGGTCGTCTCCGGCGTGGACCTCCAGGTCGAACGCGGCGAGACGGTCGGACTGCTCGGCCCCAATGGCGCCGGCAAGACCACCACCTTCTACATGCTCGTCGGGCTGGTCGCCCCCAACCGCGGGCGGGTGTCCCTCGACGGAGGCGACGTCTCTCGCCTCCCCATGTACAAGCGGGCCCGCCGCGGGATCGGCTACCTCGCACAGGAGAACTCCGCCTTCCGCCGCCTCTCGGTGGAGCAGAACATCGCCGCCGTGCTCGAATGGGTCCCCATCTCCGCCGAGCAGCGGCGCGCCCGGCTGGAGGAGCTGCTCGCCGAATTCCACCTCGAAACCGTGCGCGGCGCGCCCGCGGGCGTCGTCTCCGGAGGCGAGCGCCGGCGCATGGAGATCGCCCGCGCCCTCGCTCGCGAGCCCAGCCACCTCCTCCTCGATGAGCCCTTCACCGGCATTGATCCCATCGCCGTCGCCGAGCTTCAGGACATCATCCTCCAGCTCCGCGCCCGCAACATGGGGATGATCATCACCGACCACAACGTCCGCGAGACCCTCCGCATCACCGACCGCAGCTACATCATGTACGAGGGGAAGATCCTCACCTCCGGCACCTCCGAGCAACTCCTGGAGGACCCGGTCGCGCGCCGCTTCTATCTCGGCGACCGGTTCCAGATGCACTGAGCACCTTCCATGAAGACCCTCGACCGCTATCTCCTCCGCCAGATCGCCGGCCCGTTTCTCTTCGGGGTGGTGGCCTTCGTGCTGGTCTTCGTCTCCGCCAACATCCTCTTCAAGCTCACCGAGTTGGTCAGCCAGTTGGGGCTCAGCCTCTGGGTGGCCGGCGAGATCTTCTTCCTCTGGCTGCCGGGGTTCGTCGTGCTCACCTTCCCGCTCGCCACCCTCATGGCCATCCTCATCGTCTTCGGCCGGCTCAGCGGGGACAGCGAGCTGGTGCCGATGTACGCGGGCGGGGTGAGCTTCCGGCGTCTCGTCATCCCCTTGGTCTTCTTCGGGCTCTTCGTCTCCCTCCTCACCTCCGCCCTCAACGAGTTCGTCGCCCCCGCCGCCCAGGGGCGGGCCGACGCGATCGTGCGCGAGGCCACCCTCCGCGCGGGCAAGGAGTATCAGGAGCAGGGCGTGGTGGACCGCCAGGTCGTCAACGGCGACGGCCGCATGGTGATCGCGGACAGCCTCAACGTCGCCACCCAGGAGATGGTCAATCCGCTCATCATCACCTATGCCAACGGCGACGCCCGCGAGGTGGTGTTCGCCAAGCGGGCCCGCTGGGTGGGCAACGATTGGGAGCTGTACGACGGCTGCATCACCTCCATCGGCGGCGCGCCGGCCTGCACCCTCTCCTTCCCCAAGGGCGCCGCCCACTTCGACCAGAGCCCCCAGCAGATCGTCCAGCAGGGGCGCCAGCCCAACGAGATGACCTACCGCGAGCTGAAGCAGTACATCGCGGAGGCGAAGAAGAGCCAGCACCCCATCGTCAAGCTGGAGCTGGCCCTCCACCACAAGTTCTCCATCCCCTTCGCCTGCCTCGTCTTCGCCCTCCTCGCCCCCGCCCTCGGCATGCGGTCCCACCGCGGCTCGGGCTCCATCGGCATGGGCATCGCCATCCTCATCGGCTTCGCCTACTACGTCGTATGGAACTACCTCGCCGCCCTCGCCGGCCAGGGCGGCATCGCCCCCGTGTGGGCCGCGTGGCTCCCCAACCTCCTCACCGCCGCAGTGGGGGTGGGACTGATCCTCCGCGTGCGGCGGTAGCGCGGGAGGGTGGCTCGCAGGTGCTGTTCCTGCGTGCGTGTCCCCCCTTCGAAGCGAGGCCGGTTGAGGCCGTCCCTGACCCATGGTATGATTGCGCAGGATGCGGATCGCGGTCGCGGTGTGGCCGCCTCTCGGAGGGCAGGTTGACGGCGGCGGAACTTGTTCGCGTACTGGAGAGGGGCGGGTGGCGCGTCGTTCGACAGAGGGGCTCCCACCAGCGACTGGAGAACGTGGCCCGGCCGCGGAATCCTGTCACCGTGGCCTGGCACGGGAGTAGAGACTTGCCGGAGGGCACGCTCCGCGCGGTCTTGCGGCGAGCAGGCCTCTCTCGCGACGAGTTCGAGGCCTTGAGGAGAGCATGAGATGCAATACAGTGTCATCCTGACCCCCGAGCCTGAGGGCGGCTTCACCATCACCATGCCGGCCTTCCCGGACTACGTTGGGTTCGCGGACACCGAGGCGGAAGCCATCGCCCTCGCGCGCGAGGGCATCCTCTTCGAGATTGAGCGCCTGAAGGAGGAAGGCCAGGCCCCTCCCGTCGAGTCCGGCCCGCCCCGCGTCCTCCTCGTCGCCGCGTAGTCCAGCGCACCCCCCCTCTGGCCTTCAACTGTCACGGAGCCACTCATGAAGACCCTCCGCCGTGAACTCTGGTTCGACATCCCCACCCGCCGCGCGTTCGTCAACATCACCGATCAAGTCGCCTCGGCCGTCCGCGAGAGCGGCGTGCAAGAAGGCCTGGTGCTGGTGAATGCCATGCACATCACCGCCTCCGTCTTCATCAACGACGACGAGTCCGGCCTGCACCAGGACTACGAGGCCTGGTTGGAGCGCCTCGCCCCGCACGTGCCCACCTCTCAGTACCAGCACAACCGCACTGGGGAGGACAACGCGGACGCCCACCTCAAGCGCCAGGTCATGGGCCGGGAGGTCGTCGTCGCCATCACCGGCGGCCGGCTCGACCTCGGGCCCTGGGAGCAGATCTTCTACGGCGAATTCGACGGGCGAAGGCGCAAGCGGGTCCTGGTGAAGGTAATCGGGGAGTAGCGGGGCGAGCCGCCTCACAGGTCAAGGTAGCAGACGTCGCTCTCCAGGGTGACCTCCGATCCGGGGATGACCTTCTCCAGCGTGAAGTAGACTCTCTTCCCATCGGGCGAGAACGAGGGCCACCCAACGAAGCGCAGTGATCCGGTATCAGTCCGGATCCGCAGCACTTCCACGTCGGTCCGGGTCCGCACGTCGAAGACGTGCGCGACCTGCCAGGTGGCGCCCGGCGTCTCCTTCTCCGCGGTGAGGTCGCGTATCTCGCTCTCGCCCCAGCGGCAGAAGAAGCGATACCCGTCCGGGGACATCTCCCAGTAGGGCGACTCCGTGTCACGGACGCTTCCCGAGATGTCGGTTGCTACGGCCGGGATGACCTCCCCGGTCTTCAAGTCCACGTAGGCCCAGCCTCCAGCCGGCCGATCGGCGCGGTGTCGGCCGAAGTCGGGAAAGTACCACCGCACGATCGCGTACCCCTCCTCCGGCGTGCACGTGTACAGTCCGTAGGAGTTGCGGCGCTTCCAGTCAGTGCTCGCGCCCTGCGTGACCCGGTGGAGTCCCCTCCCCGAGGGTTTCACCAGCCAGATGTCCCGTTCCCAGCTTTCGCCCTCCGCCCGCTGGTAGTGGGCCCCGAAGGCAATCCAGGCTCCGTCCTTCTGCCAGTGCACTTTGTCTACCGTGCACTCCGGCGGCGTGACGCGCCGCAGCTGCGACCCGTCGGCCTTGCACACCCATACCCCATACGGCCCCTCCTTGACCTCCCGCGCCGGAAAGCAGAAGGCCGCGGAGTCCGGACGCCACGACCCCGCCGACTGGTAGGTTCCTGAGTCCAGGTGCGCGGGATTCACCTCCACCTCTTTACGCGCCCGCACGTCGAAGATGCTCACCCGCACCCGTTTCCAGTCCGGCGTGTGCTTGCGCACCGCCAGCCGCCGGCCGTCCGGCGACCACGCGAACTCCGAATAACCGTCGGCTCCCCCGGCCAGAATCCGACCGGCCCTCTGGCCCCCGCGCCACAGACGGAGGGTGTTCTCCTGGAGACCCGGTTGGGCGGACCTCCACGTATAGGCCAGCACGGTGCCGTCCGGGGACCAGGCCGGATTCCCCGGGATCCCCGGCTCATCTACCGGCGTCTCCTCCCCGCTCTGAAGGTCCATCACGATGAGTTGTCTAGCGGCGGGGGAGACGGTTCGGAAGAGGGCGATCCTCCCGGTGCTCGAGATCACCCGCGGCGTCTCGATCACGCTCCTGCCGTCCCGCGTCAGGTACTTGAGCGTGGCCGTCTCCGCGGCCTGCGACGGACATACCACCAGACACGAGAGCGTGCCGACGGTGAGAACTGCGAAGAGATGACCACAGCGCACCATGGTTGCCTCCGGGAGGGCGTGTTGTCAGGTGTCCCTCCCCGCCCCTGCTTTGCCCTCCGCCCCCCACGCTCCTCCTGACTGCCGCGTGTCGCCTAACCTCCGAGACTCCGGGCAGTTCGGTAGCTGCAGAACGGAAGGGTGGACCGGACGATGGGCGTCTAGGTCTCCTCCCTCATCAGCCCCTCGGCCAGTTCCACGATCCGCCGCATGCAGCCCTCGGTAGACAGGTCGCGCCGCTCGATCTCGACGGCGGCTTGCCGGCCCAGCGTCTCTCGTAGGTCGGCGTCGTCGAGGACACGCGAGACGGCCTGCGCGAGACGGGAGGCGTCGCCGGCCGGGACGACCAGGCCGGTGACACCGTCAGTGATGTAGTCCGGCGCACCCCGCGCGTCGCAGACAACGACGGCCTTGCCCATGGCCATCGCGTTAAGGTAGGTCTGCTGCCCGCCGGAGTGGAGCAGGCCGGCGGTCATGGGAACGACGACCACGCGGGCGCGGGCCATCGCCGCGCGGAACTCGTCCGGGGTCAGCGCGCGAACCGTAACGTTCGCGGGCAACGGCCTCTTGGGGTGCAGCCACTCCGACCGCCGGGTGGCGATGAGCAGGGGCGCCGAGATGGCCTGCGCGGCGGCGAGGAGGGTGGCGTAATCGCGATCCCCATCCCCGCCGGCGAAGACGGAGCCGTCATCGCCCACGGTGTACTCGTAGCCCCGCAGCGTGTGGTGGAACGGAAGGTAGATCAGCTTCCCCCGCGGCAGGCGCAGCTCCCGCGCGTAGTCCTCCACCTCGGCCGAGGCCCACACCACGAAAGCGCTCACACTGCGCCCGAGCAGCGAGAACTTCAGCCGCGCCAGCGGCCGGCGCCACCACTTCGTCTCCCGATACCAGAGGCAGTCCATCATCACGTGGGGAAGTCGCCGGCCGGGAAGGAGCGCTTGCAGGATCGCTAAGACGGCGCCCGCGCCCGCGCCATCGGTGACCGCACAGGCGAAGCGCCGCCGGGCGCGGAACAGCCGCAGGCCCCAGAGGAGCGAGCAGAGCAGGGAGGCGGCGCGGCCGCGGCGGCGGGCGAGCCACGGAGGAGGGGGAAGCAAGGTGGTGCACCGCGTCCAGGTGCTGCTGGGCCACTGCGCGGCGTTGTCGGTGAGGATCCGGGAGGGGCCGCGGTTGGTGTAGGTGAGCGACATCGCTCCCTACCCGCGGGCCGCTTCCTTGAACCAGGCGACCGTTTCCTTTAGGCCCTCCCGCAGGCTGACCCGCGCGGTGTAGCCCAAGCGGGTGCGGGCGGCGGTGATGTCCGCGAGGGAGTCCCGCACATCCCCCGCGCGGGGCGGGTCGTGCCGTATCCGCGGCGTACAGCCGGTCAGTTCGGCGAGGAGGGCGATGAGTTCCATCAGGCTGGTGCGCTCGCCGCAGGCGATGTTGCACAGCGCGCCGGCCGCCCCGGGGGCGGTGGCGGCGAGCAGGTTGGCCTCCACCACGTTGGCGACATAGGTGAAGTCGCGGGTCTGGCCCCCGTCGCCGTGCACCGGCACCTCGTCTCCCTCGAGGAGAGCGGTGATGAACAGCGGGATGACCGCCGCGTATTGCGAGGTCAGGTCCTGGCGAGGACCGAACACGTTGAAGTAGCGCAGGCACACCGTTTCCAGCCCATAGCACTCGCCGAACGCGGAGCAGTAGTGCTCCCCCATGAGCTTGCTCACCGCGTAGGGGGACTTGGGCTGGGTGGCCATATCCTCCCGCTTGGGCAGGGCCGGGCTGTCGCCGTAGGCGGAAGACGAAGCGGCATAGACCACGCGCCGGACGCCGGCCTCGCGGGCGGCGAGGAGGAGGTTGAGGGTGCCGGTGGCGTTGACCGCGTGGCTGGTGGCGGGATCTTTGACCGACCGGGGGACGGAGGGCAGGGCGGCCTGGTGAAGCACGTACTCGACGCCCTGGACGGCCTTCGCCACCGCGGCCGGGTCGCGGATGTCGCCCTCGATCACCTCGAGGCGGGCCGCCGTCCCCGCAAGATTTTGGCGCTTGCCGGTGGAGAAGTCATCCAGCACCCGCACCTGATGGCCGGCCGCGAGGAGGGCCTCAACCAGGTGAGAGCCGATGAAGCCGGCGCCGCCCGTGACGAGGTAGTTGCTCATGGCTGGTGGGTTCGCCCGCGGGCCGGGAATCTCCTGCGCCGCGCCGGCCCGGGGGTCGCGCGGGCCACAGCGAGGCCCGCGCGAGGAGGGGGCAGCGCGGGCCTCGAGGGGACGTGACCTCCCGCAACGGCGTGATGGTCCGTTTCCCCCGCAACGATCACGTGCCACTGCGACCGAGGATAATGCCCACGGTCATGCAGAGGATGCGCACTTCCTGCCAGACGGACATGCGGTTGATGTAAATCCAATCGTAGCGCAGCTTGTGGTAAACGCTGGTTAGATAGTCGCCGTACACCTGGGCCAACCCGGTGATGCCGGGGCGGACGCGGAGCCGCTGGAGGTAGCCGGGGATGCGGGCGGAGAACTCGCGGGCGAACTCCGGCCGCTCCGGCCGCGGGCCCACGACGCTCATGTCGCCGCGCAGGACGTTCCAGAACTGGGGGATCTCGTCCACCCGGGTCTTGCGGAGGAAGCGCCCGACGGGAGTGATGCGGGAGTCGTATTCATGGGCCAGCACCGGGCCGGTGTGCCGCTCGGCGTCGAGCACCATGGTGCGTAGCTTGTAAATGCGGAAGAGGCGCCCGCCCCATCCCACCCGCTCCTGGCAGAAGAAGACGGGGCCGCGGGAGGTCAGCTTGATGGTGATCGCGGCGAGGAGAGTCACGGGCAGGCTGAGCAGCAGCATGGCCGCGCTGAAGGTGAGGTCGAAGGTGCGCTTGAGGGCCCGGAAGAGGAACCCGGGGCCGGCGGCCGTCAGTCGCACCAGGGGAATGTCCACTATGCGCTCGATCTGGCGGTCGCCCACCATGGCATCGTAAAACCCGGGGAGGACGCGAATCTGCAGGGGCGCATGGGCGGGCCGCTGGAGGGCCTGCTTCACCAACTCCTCCTGCCAGCTCGGCGTATAGGCGAGGATGACCTCGTCAATGCGGTGCGCGTCCACCAGGTCGAGGACGTCGTCGAAGCGGCCCAGCACCGGGAGGTCGTCCGTGCAGGGCATGTCCCTCATGTCGTCCGCAAACCCGACCACCTCGTAGCGCCGGCGCTCGTCCTGGAGCAACTCCTGGGCGATGTCCTGGCCGCGGGCACCGGCGCCGACGATGAGCACCCGCTTGGGCGCGGCGCGCCGGGCGGCCGTCTCCGGCCGCGCGGTGAGGAGCGGATTGTTGGCCGCCTGGGCCAGGATCCGGTCCTTACCTACTTGGGCCATCACTTCTCCTCTCCGCGGCGGGCGTCATCGGCGGCCTCCACGGGAGAGCCTCCCCGTCCTTCGCGCACCCCCGGCGCGCGGGGGGCGCGGCCGGCGGCTCCCACGCGGGCAGCGCCGGCAGTTCGCCCAGCAACCGGGCGAGCGGGCCGAAGGGGAAGTCCCGCAGCAGGGAGGCGAGGCGCGCCTCCGTCCGGTCGAGATTCACGTAGCTTCGCAGCGCCCGAAACGGCGAGAGCCGGAAGCGCGGGATCTCCGGATCGAACTCCCAGGGGTGGAAGTAGAACACCAGCGGCTCGCCGGCCGCCTGCAGCCGGCGACAGAAGCGCCGCACCACCGGGTAGGGCAGAATGCGGAAGTAGGCGCCCCCGGCGAAGGGGTAGTTGCGGCCCAGCAGGCGGAGGGTAGAAGGGGGCGCCTCGGTCAGGGCCGCGCCCTTCGCCAGCGCGACCCGATGGGGCACGCGGGGTGCGCCCCGAAAGCCGTAGCGCTCGTGGAAGATGGGGAAGACGCTGGCGTCCACCTGGAACCCCGCCTCCGCCAGGGCGGCGAAAGCCCAGCTGGCGCGCGGCGTGATGGAGAAGGAGGGCGCGCGGTAGCTGCGCGGGGCCAGACCGCAGGCTTCACCAATGGCCTGCGCCGCGCGCCGGAGATCGGCGGAGAACTCCTCCGGGGTCTGCTCGTAGACCAGTCCATGCGCGTATCCGTGGCTGGCGATCTCGTGGCCGGCCTCCGCGACCTCACGCACCAGATGCGGGAAGCGCGCCGCGTTCCACCCGAGGACGAAGAAGGTAGCCTTGACCCCGGCGCGGTCGAGCGCGGCGAGCACTCGCCGGGTGTTCTGCTCCAGGCGCGAGGGGCACTCCTCCCACCGCGCGTAGGGGATCAGGTGCTCCAGGTTGGAGACCTGGAACCAATCTTCGAGATCGAAGGTCACCGCGTTCGTCACCAGCACCTGCTCACAGCCGTACGATCTTCTCTTCCGCGCCCGGCCGGCCGCGATAGTCGCGGAGCGCGTTGCGGGTGTCCAGGATCAACTGCGCCTGCGCGCAGAGCATGTCGTAGTCGCAGCAGGCGTGGGCGGTCAGCACCAGCACGCAGTCCGCCTCGGCCACCGTCTCGGGCGCGAGGGGAACGGAGGCGAGGTACTGCTGCTTCCCGTTCTCCAGCACCAACTCCGGCACGTAGGGGTCGTGATAGAGCACTACCGCGCCGGCCTTCTGGAGCAGTGGGATGACCTTGTAGACCGGCGATTCCCGGGTGTCGGAGATGTTCGGCTTGTAGGCTGCGCCCAGCACCAGAATGGTTGACCCAAGCATGCTCTTCCCATGCGCGTTGAGGGCCATCATCACCCGAGAGAGGACGTAGTACGGCATGCTGGTGTTGATGTCGGTGGCGACGTCAATGAAGCGCACCTCGAAATCATACTGGCGCGCCTTCCACGACAGGTAGTAGGGGTCCACCGGGATGCAGTGCCCGCCCAGGCCCGGTCCGGGGTAGAACGGCATGATACCAAAGGGCTTGGTGGCGGCCCCGTCAATGACCTCCCACACGTCCAGGCCCATGCGCTCGCACAGCTGGGCGATCTCGTTGGCGAAGGCGATGTTGATGTTGCGGAACACGTTCTCGTACATCTTGATCATCTCGGCCGTCATCGCGGAGGTGACGGGTACCACCCGATCCACCAGCTGCCCGTAGAGCGCGACCGCGACCTCGGTGGAGATGGGATCCACGCCGCCCACGATCTTGGGCATGGTGCGCAGCGAGTAGTGGGCGTTGCCGGGGTCAATGCGCTCCGGGGAGAAGGCGAGGAAGAAGTCCTGGCCCGCCTTCAGGCCCGAGCGTTCGAGGATCGGCTGGAGCACCTCGACGGTGGTGCCGGGATAGCTGGTGCTCTCCAGCACGATGAGCTGGCCGGGGCGGAGCGTGCGGCGGAGGTCCTCCGCGGCCGCCTCCAGGGCCGACAGGTCGGGCTCGCGCGACGCGGTGACCGGGGTAGGAACGCAGATCACCGCGACGTCGCACTCGGCCAGCCGGGAGGAGTCGAGGGTGGCGCGGAGGCGGCCCGCCTCCCGCACCTGGGCCACGGCCTGGGAGGGAAGGTTGTCAACATAGGACTCGCCCCGCGTCAGTGCCTCCACGCGGGCCGGATCGGTGTCGAAGCAAATCACCTCAAAGCCGACCTGCGCCGCCTCCACCGCGACCGCGAGGCCGACGTAGCCAGCGCCAATGACCGCGACGCGCGCGTCATGCTGCGCGAGGCGCGCGAGCAGCGTCTCCCGCAACTCCTCGGTCGGCCGTGGGGCCGCTCGGCCCTCGGTTTCCTTCGCAAACAGGCTCTTGCGCGCGGCCGGCCCGGCTACTCGCGTGCTCACTGCTGACTCCCCTCCTCCGTCGAGAAGACGCGAGAGAGAGGCGGACTTCCCGCCGTTCCGAGCAGTCCGGCGTCCTTGCCATTGAGCGTCATCGCGAGGGCCTCGGGGCGCTCCGCCCACACCTCCAACTCACGGTCCGCCTGCCACGTCTGCTTTCCAACGGTAAGCATCCCCTCATAGAGCAGCTCTCCGTCCTGCGTCACCCGCACCCGGGTCGGCTCCCGCACCTCGGCCACCACCGTGAGGGCGGGCTGCTGGACCGCCGCCTGGGCCCTTGCCCGAGAGGGGAGAGCCGCGTGCCGCGGATGGGTGGCGATGATCAGCAGGGCCGCCGCCAGGCCGACGCCCAGCACGCCCAGCAAGAGGTTGCGGAGGTGGCGCCGGAGCAGGCCGACGAGGCCCGCCGGGGCCGGGGCGACCGGAGCCGCGCCGGCCGAGGTCGTGGCGGAGCCACCGTTGGTGGGCGAGCGCAGCGCGGCCGCGGGAGCGCCGTAGTAGTGCTGATGGTAGTACCAGTTGCTCACCCGGTCCGGCGGGGCGGCGTTCAACACCGCGCCGATGATGTTCGCCCCCACTCGCTCCAGCATCTCCTTAGCCTGCTGCTCCGCCTGGCCAAGGGACTGGTTGGCGCGAGCGACGAGGAGGACGCCGTCCACCAGCGGCCCGAGCATCATGCTGTCGGCGAAGGCGCCCAGCGAGGGGCCGTCAATGATGATGTAGTCGGCCTGGGCCCGCAGGGCGGCCAGCAGCTTTCCCATGGCGGCGGAGTTCAGCAGCGCGGCCGGGTTCGCCGCTTGACTGCCCGCGACGAGGAGGCGAAGGGTAGGGGCATCCGTCGGGCGTACGGCGCGGTCGAAGTCCGTGCCGCCCCGCAGCAAATCGCTCAGCCCGTAGTCATTCTCTTGCCCGAAGAAGTGGTGGAGGCCGGGACGACGCAGGTCGCTATCCACCAGCACCACCCGCTGTCCGACCTCGGCGAGGGCGAGGGCCAGATTGACGGCCGTGGTGGTGCCTCCCTGGGCCGGCTTGGCCGTGGCGACGAGCACGGTGCGGACAGGCGTGCCGCCCTTCTGGTAGAGTAATTGGGTGCGCAGGTAACGGTAGGCCTCGGCGTGGGCGGAGGTGGGATCCAGTTCGGTGACGCGCGCGACAGGGCGGTCCGGATCGGAGGACACCCCCACGGGCACGACCGCGGGCACGGGCAGTCCCAGCCCCTGCTGCAAGTCCTGACGCTCCCGCACCCGGCCATCCAGGAAGGCCAGGGCCGTGACGGTGCCAAAGCTCAGCCCGAGGCTGAGGAAGAGCCCGAGCAGGATCAAGTTGGCGAGGGAGGGGCCGCCGCGGGTGACGGGGCCGGCGGCGGACTTGGCCTCGTCCACGACCTGAATCTCGCCGCGGCTGGAACTGACGCGCTCTTCGAGCACGGCCGCCTCGAGCATCTGCTTGAGCTGGTCGTGGCGGTTCTTGGCAGAGTCATAGTCCGCGGCCTTCGCGGCGAGGATCACCGAGCTGTCGGCGAGCCGGCCGGCGCGCTGCTCGTTCTCGAGCATGGCCCGCTGGAGGGCGCCGAGCTTCTGGGAGAGCGCGTCTCGCTCTGCGCGGAGCGCGGGGATCTGGTCCCGCAACAGCCCGTAGAGGGGGTTCTCTCTGGTGAGGGTGCGACTGCGCGCGGCGTCCACGGCGTGTTCGGCCTGCGCCTGGCGGGCGAGCAGGTCGGTGATGACCTTGTGCTTCTCGGTGTACTTGGCGCGGGCCGCGGCCAGGTCTCGCTCGATCTGCTGGAGCTGGACTTCTGCGGCGTCCACGCCCGGGTCGGGCGCCCAGCCGACGACGGTGCGCTTGGTCTCCGGCTGGGCCTGCCACTCCCGCTGGGTACCCGCGAGGCGCCCGTTCACCTCGTCGAGCTGCGAGCGGGCCGCGTCAATCTGGCTGCGCAGGGCATAGAACTGGGTGAGGAAGGGGTTCTCCGCCGTGCCCGGGGGAAGCGCGGCTTCCCCGGCGAGGGCCTTTGCGGACTGCAGCACGTCCTTGGCCTGGTTGAGCTCGGCGCCGGCGCCGGCCACCTCGTCCTGGAGGAAGCGGCGGTTCAGCCGCGCCTGGAAGCTGGAGATGTCGCGGTAGTACGCGGTGAACTGATGTGCGATCGCGTTGGCGAGATCCTTGGCCCCCTGCGGGCTCTTGGCCAGGGCGCTGATGCGGATGATGTTGCCCTCCCCCAATTCCGCGGTCGTCAACTGCTCCAGGTCGGAGGGGCTCATCTCCAGGCCCAGGCTCTTGATCGCGCGCTCGCGGACTGTACCGGTCTTGGCGAGGCCGATCAAGGTGGCCATCTGCTCTTCCAGGCGGCCCCTGTCCGCGCTGCGAGGGGCGGTCGAAAAGGCGGCCCCGGCGCCCGGGATGACGGGCTTGGTGAGGGCCGTCTCGGAGGGCATCACATACGCCGAGGCGCGATAGAAGCGGGGGGTGGCGGCGCACACGACGGCCACCAGCGCGAGGGTGGCCCCCAGCATCGCCGCGAGCAGCCAGCGCCGCGGGTAGATGGCATGGTAGATGTGCCAGAAATCTTGTGGTTTCATTCCCTTGACTTCCTCGCGTGCTCGCGTGCTTACCAGACCCGGAACAGCCACCAGTAGCGGCTGAACGTGTCGGTCACCGTGTCGAGAAGGCCGCGGCGCTTGGGGTCGGTGCTGCGCACCGGCACCATGATGATGTCGCGGTCCAGAAGGGTGGGGTTCTGACTCATGTCGCCGTTGCGGGTGAGGCGCTCGAGGTTGACGGGCAGCTGCGTCGGGTTGGGCCCGCCGCGCATGATCACACAGTCTCTGAGGAGCGCGTTCTCGCTCAGGCCACCGGCGATGGCGATCGCTTCGAGCAGACTGGTGCCGGTCGGCACGCGGTACTGGCCCTCCTTCTTCACTCCCCCGAGGACACTGATTTGCACCGGATTGCGGGGGACGTACAGCTCGTCCCCCTCCACTAGCACCTTGTTGTCCTCGGAGGTGGGATCGCCGTCCAGAACCGAAAGATCGAGGGTGAGCTTGGTACCGTCCTTGCGCAGCAGGCGCGCGGCGCGGGGGTTGGCCTCCTCGGTCCAGCGGCCGCAGGCCTCGACCGCGTCTGAGACCCGCGTTTCCCGCTCGTGCTCGATGGGGAAGTACCCCGTCTTCTTCACCGCGCCGGACACCCGATACTCGCTCCGGAGGCTCCCCACTTCCCGCCCGACCGAAATCCGATCTCCCGGAGAGAGAACGGGGTTTTGGGAGGTATCGCCACGCTCCCGGAAGGCACGGAGGTCGTAGCTCACCTCCAGGCCGGCGACATTCATCACGAACGTTCGCGCCAGGTCGCGCTTCTCGTCCAGCGGCCCTCCCGCGCGGCCGATCGCCTCGGCCAGGCGGGCGCCGGAGTCGAGGTCGTACTGGCCCGGCTGGCGCACCTCGCCCACCACCATGGCCTTGAAGCGGTTGATGGTGAGGGAGACCGAGGGATCCCGCACAAACTCGCCGATCCGCTTGGACACCGCGCGGGTGGCCTCCTCGACGGTGAGCCCGGCGATGGCAACGTTCCCCACCATGTCGTCGGAGAAAAGAATGCTGCCGTTCGCGCGAATGGGGAAGGACCCGGAATAGGCGGCCTCCCCAAGCACCACGACCCCGACGACGTCTCCGATCTGCAGCCGGTACTGGGCAGGGGAGGTCGCGGCCGCGGGGGACGCGGTCGCCTCCTCGGTCGGGGCGGCCGCGGCGGCGACCCCCAGCAGGCTGATCCACAGCGCGCCGGCAAGGTAAAGGGCCCGGTGACGCGACATACTCTTCCTCCTGAACTGTCCGCTCACGCTCCCAAAATGCTGCAAGGACCGTGCCACCGGCGCCCCTCCGCGCGGAGGCGGGCGGGGGCCGGGAGGGCGGGCCTGGAACACCGAGAGACGGGCTGTAGGCGTCAGAGACAAGAACCGTGCCACGGGACGCAGCCGGTTTGTGGAAAGGGGTTGACAGGGCGGCCGGTTTGCAGTAACATCCTTACACGTTGCTTGGGTGATAAACGAATCACGTAACAGAGCGGTAACGTCCACTTCGTCCTTGCCTCGCACCCTCAGGGTGTTGTCACAGCAGTTCATTCACCTCCGCTACCAGCGTCCGCGCGCCCGCGCCGCGCTGGGAACGTCAAACCCGGCCGTAGCCCAAGCGCAGCCGGAACGGGGCCTGACCAGGAGCGACTTGCGGGTCGCGGTATGGCGCACAGGGGGCGCCTCGGGCAGGACTCCCGGGAACGTGCGAGGCGGGTCGAGGTAAGGGCGTGCGGTCACTAACGCCGCGCCGAGGCGCGGCGGCAGGTCTGTTCACCCCTCCCCGACACTTCCCTTTGCCGGCGCCGTGTTGGTCTGCGCCCGCGGAGGGCGCCCGCCTGTAGGGGCGCACCGCGGGGCGGAAAGTGGCGAGGTGGATATGACAACGTCTTCGCACATCCTGCTGGTGGACGAGGAGGAGAGCGGCCAGGCGCTGCAAGCCGCCCTGCAGAGCGACGGGTACCAGGTGGAGATGCTCACCGATGGGGGGGCGGCCCACCGCGCGGTGCGCACCCAGGACCTGGACCTGCTCATCGCCGACCTCCTGGTGCCGGGGACAGACGGCTTCGAGCTCCTCTCCGCCGCGCGCACCGTGCGTCCCTCCATGCCCGTGATCCTCATGTCCGGCTATGGCACGGTGGAGACGGCGGTGCAGGCCCTCCGACGGGGCGCGTTCCACTACTTCCAGAAGCCCTTGGATCTGGAGGCCGTGCGCTCCACCGTTTCGGAGGCGCTGGAGACGAACGTTCCCCACCCGTCTCTGCCGACTCGGCCCGCCCCCCGGCCCGCGAGGCTGGCCGGCGGGGAGGTGGGGATCGTCGGGCGAGGCGCCTGGCTGGAAGAGGCGCTGGACGTGCTGCGCCGCGTGGCCCCCACGCGCACCACGGTGCTCCTCACCGGCGCGAGCGGCACCGGCAAGGAGTTGTTCGCCCGCGCCGTTCACAGACTCAGCGGCCGGAAAGGGCCCTTTGTCGCCGTCTCCTGCGCCGCCCTCTCTCGCGATCTCCTGGAGAGCGAACTCTTCGGCCACGAGAAGGGGTCGTTCACCGGGGCGGATCACCGGCGGCCGGGGCGCTTCGAGCTGGCGCACACCGGCACCCTCTTCCTGGACGAGATCGGGGAAGTGCCTCTGGACTTGCAGGTGAAGCTGCTGCGCGTCCTCCAGGAGCGGCAGTTCGAGCGCGTGGGGGGCACCGACACGCTGACTGTGGATGTGCGCATCGTCGCGGCCACCAACCGAGACCTGACGGCGGCCATCGAGGAGAGACAGTTCCGGGAGGACTTGTACTACCGTTTGAAGGTGATCGAGATCCTGCTCCCGCCGTTGCGGGAGCGTCCCCAGGACGTGGAACCGCTGGCCGAGCACTTCGTCCAGTACTACGCCTCGGTGAGCGGGAAGCCCGCGCTGGCGCTGGGCCCGGAGGCACTCCACGTCCTCCACCAGTACCCATGGCCGGGCAACGTGCGGGAACTGGAGAACACCATCGAACGCGCGGTCGTGCTGGCCGAGCCCTGGGAGAATAGCCTGACCCCGGCCCTGCTGCCCGCCTCCATGCGCGGCCTGCTCCCTCCCGTCACCCCCGCGGTTGAGTCCCCCGCCACGCCTCCGGCCGCCCAAGCGGAGGAGGACTGGACCGCGCGGTTGGCGCAGGTCCTGGCGGCCACCGACGGCAACGCGGTGAAGGCCGCACAGGTGCTGGGCGTCTCGCCGCGCTTGGTTCGCTACCACGCCGACCGGGCCGGTCTGTGGCGACGGCGGAACGGGAAGGGCGATACCCCCGGTCTTCCCCTGGGGTCTGGCACGGATGTTGCAAAAGCAGAAGTCGTTGAGCGGTAGTCCAAACTCGAGGGTCAGGACTGGAAGCCGGGGTGACACTCCAAGACATGGCACTGGCGCTGGTGGCGGACTCGGATGCGCACCGGAATGCGCAGGTCTCAGGGCACCTCACCGCGCATGGCTGGCAGGTGGTTTCAGTCGGCGACGGGACCGCCGCGCTGCGGGAGTTGTGCTCCCGCCGCATCGGGCTGATGGTGATCCACGTGGACCTGCCCGACGTGGCTGGGATGGAGGTAGTCGCTTCCGCGCGGGCCGCAGGCTGGCAGGAGCGGGTGATCTTCGTGGACGCCGCAGAGCGGCCGGAAGTGCGCAAGAAGTGCAAGGACCTGGGGGCGCTGGCCTACCTGGTAACACCGATTTCTTCTCAGGCTCTGGCGGCCTCGCTGTGGCGGGCGAGAACGGGAGCCGGCGAGAGGGGCGATGACATGCGCGGTGAGGACGAGGACCTGCTGCAGGAACTCACACCCGGGACGCAAGCCGACGTCTGTATCCGCACCGGCGCCGCGGCCGGCACCTACGTCGCCACGGTCACGGAGGTCGGGCCGGCCTCCCTGAGCCTGCTCACCCAGGGGCGCGAGGGGGCGACTCTCTACATCGGTCTGGGCACCCCCGTGTTCGTCGGCTTCGCCACCCGCCAGGGCTGGGCCGAGTTCGAGTCGCGCGTCTCCAGTTCTTGCATCCGCAACACCTTCACCGAGCTCGCACTGGCCCGGCCCCAGCAGGTAATGTACCGCCAGCGCCGGCGGTGGCCCCGGGTGCGCGCCATCCTCCCCATCCGCGCCTGGCCTACCTCTCATCCCGACCGCGCCGGGGTGATGGTCGTCGGGCAGACGGAGGACCTCAGCAAGCACGGCCTGAAGGCCTGCTTCAGCGCACCCCTGCCGGAGACTGACCTGGTGACCCTGGCCCTGGACGGAGGGAGCGGCATCCGGGAGCTGCGCCTCTCGGGACGCCCCATCTGGCAGCAGAAGTCCGCCGAGACCCCCACACCGGGACACTATCGCTACGGATTTGAGTTCTCGCATCTGACGCCCGCCATGCGGCTGGCGGTGGAAGAGTTGCTGGGGAAGATTGGGAGGCACGGAGAAGGGGCCCGGAGGGGTCCGACGCAGTCCACCCACGTCAGGGCCGCGACGCGCACGCCGCTGAAGCAGTGAGAGTGTCATGCGTACCTCCCAGCAGACCAGGCAGCGACCCACCCGGACCCAGCGCATCAACCCCCGGTCCATCGCCGCCGGCCTGATTCTGCAGATGCCCTCTGAAGAGCTGCAGCTCCGAGTCGAGGAAGAGATCGCCGCAAACCCCGCCCTCGAAGTAGCCTACGACGAGACCTGCCCGGACTGCGGCCGAGGCCTGACGCGGGGGGTGTGCTGGTCCTGCCGCAGTCTGCGCCAAGATGCCCCTCCGGAGACCCCGTTCGACGCCTTCTCCCTTCCCTGGCCGCGCGCCCGGACGGAGCGCGAGGAGCGAACCTACGACCCGGTGGAGCAGGCGTGTGCCCCCCTGACCTTGCAGGAGTACGTGCTGCAGCAGGCTCGCCTGGTGCTGGGCCCGAAGGACTACAGCATCGCAGAGTATCTGGTGGCGGGGCTGAACGAGGACGGGCTCCTGGAGGCGGACCCGGGGGAGGCCGCGGACGCGCTGCGGGTGGAGGTGAGCGAGGTCCATGCCGTGCTCGCAGGACTGCAGACGCTCGACCCGCCCGGGGTATGCGCCCGCACGGTGCAGGACTCGGTGCTGGCGCAGCTTCACGAGCTGGCGCAGGAGACGCCCGTGCCGCCGCAGTTGGAGCGCATGGTCGTCAGCCATTGGAATGACCTCGCCCACCACTCCTACGAGAAGATCGCCCGGCGCCTGGGTGCCTCCCCGGCCGAGATCGAGGCCGTGGTCGCCTTCATGCGCACCCACCTCTGCCCCTATCCGGGTCGCCTCTTCCATCCTCCCCACGCCACCCAGGAGGACGACCGCACCCGCTTCCTCCGCCCCGACGTCATCATCCGCCGCGAGCTGGCCGCCTACGTCGTGGAGATCGTGCACTCCTACGATTTCGAGCTGCGGGTCAGCGAGGCCTACCAGCGCGTCTGCGCCACCGCGCACGGGAATGGGAATGGCCGCAGCAAAGAGCCCTCCGCCGAGCACGCGCAGGCCGTGGACCACTACCGTCGCGCGGTCTGGCTGCTGCGGAGCCTGCAGTTCCGGGAGGACACGTTGCGGCGCATCGCGGAATACGCCGCCCACTATCAGCGGCCCTTCCTCGACACCGGCCAAGAGCACAAGATGAAGCTGCTCACCCGTACCCAGGTGGCCGCCCACATCGGCAAGCAGGTGTCCACGGTGTCGCGCGCGATCGCCAACAAGTTCGTGCTGCTCCCCAACGGGGACCTCGTGCCCCTCGCCAAGCTCTTCTCCCCCGCGGTCGCCCCCAAGACCATCGTCGCCGAGTTGCTCTCCAATGAGAGCCCGGACGATCCGCTCACCGATGAGAAGATCGCCCGCATCCTGCGCCTCCGCGGCATCAACATCGCACGCCGCACGGTGGCCAAGTACCGCCTGGCCCTCCGACTTCCCAGCTCCGTCCAGCGGGGCCGTCGCTAGCCGCCGCACCCGAGGCCCCGGGTCCCCCCCGGAGCCCCTTCCCCATCCCCCACCTGGCGCGCCCTTGCCCTCCGGCCGCGGGCGCCTGCCCCGAGCAAGACAAACCCCCGCTCCGGCCTTGGGGCCGGAGCGGGGGCTGACCTCTGGGACCCCCCTCAGCGGACGGGTGTCGCGCAACCCAGAGGATGCGGGAGGTCACTTACGAGGCCGGAATCCGGAAAGACCGGCCGCCCCCTGCTGCCGGCCGTCCCGGAAGTGTGCTGGACTGTTCGCCCCAGGTGGGCTGAACACGTGGTCTTGACCGAGCGGCGGAGGAGTGCTAGTGTGCCCATAATGGTCCCGCGAGTCCCCGATTCCGCCTCGGCAGCGGGTGGCGGCTCCTGCACCCCGTCATCCGCTGCCAGGCGTGTCGTGCACAAAGTCCCCCAGGTGGAGTCGTTCTCAAGCGCCCCCTAACCACAGCCCGGGCGGCCCTTGCCCTTCTGCGGGAGGGCGCGCCTATTATGTATATTGCGGCCGACGCGCGAGTGGTTCATCCCCGCGAGAAAATAAGTGCGGGGCCGGGTGGGGAGAGGGGCGGAGGGATTAGAGGCCGTAGCGGCGGGCGGAGCCTTCCACCGCGCGCGCGAAGGCGAGTTCGCCCAGTTTCCGGTGGAGGGAGGCCAAGCGCGAGTAGGCGTCCCGGCAGGTGGGGTCGCGCGTCAACAGCTCCTGATACTCGGTTTTCGCCGCGCCGAACTCGCCGTTGCGCTCCAGCGCGAGGGCCAGACCCAAGCGTGGGTAGAGGCCCTCCGGAGCCGCCTTGATCGCCTGGCGATAGGCCTCTTCGGCCTTCTCCAGCTCGCCTTCGGCAGAGTAAGCGAGTCCTAGGTTACAGTAGGTCATCGCGTAGCCGGGATGCTTCTCCTCCGCGCGCAGAAACGACGCGATCGCCTCCGGGTAGCGCCCGTCGGCGCAGCGAATCAGCCCGAGGCAGTTCAGGGCGAGGGCGGAATCCGGCTCCAGCACCAGCGCGCGCTGGCACCAAATGCGGGCCGCCCCCAGGTCGCCGAGTTCGTAGGAGACTGTCCCCAGGCAGGTGAGGGCCTCGGGGGAGAGCGGATCGGCCGCCTGCGCCCGCCGGTACCACGCGGCCGCGCCGTGGAGGTCTGCCCGCAGGTGAGCCAATTCCCCCGCGAGGCAGAGACCCTGCGCGCGCCTCCGCGGATCGGCCTGCAGGTGCTCTACCTGGAGGCGGGCCCCGTCGAAGTCGTCCAGCGCCCCCAACAGTCGCCCGAGCTGGAAGCGCGCCTCCGGGTACTCGGGATCCCGCGCGAGGGCGGCCTCCAGTTCCCGCGCCCCCCGCCGCACGTTGCCCAGGCGGGCCAGTCCAAGAGCCAAGCTGAAGTGGAAGCGCGCATTGCCCGGCTCGCCTTCCACCGCTTGCCGATAGTAGGCCTCCGCCTGGGGGAGCAGGCCCGCGGCCTCCGCGATCACCCCCAGGTTGTGCCGCGCCGCGGCCGCCACTTCCGTGTCCATCAGCGCCGCGTATCCCCGCTGCGCCTGCGCCGTCCGGCCCTCGGCCAGGTCACGGTTGGCCGCCTCCAGACGCGGCTCGGCCGGCATCTCCCCGGAGAGAGGAGACGTGCCCAGCACCACCTCTGCGTGGGCCCGCCGCTGCCCGTGGAGAAAGACGAGATCCACCGACGTACCCGGCAGGTAGCGCAGTTCCGCCCGCCACACGTCCCCTTGGCCGGCCACGGGCGTGTCGCCCACCTGCACCAGCCGGTCCCCGGGGACCACCCCGGCGCCCGCCGCGGGGGAATGCGGGGCCACCCGCCTCACCGTTACCCCTGGGCCAGGCAAGGCGTCCCCGGAAAGCGTCACCGACGCACCCGCGGTCTCCACCCCCAGCCAGCCGCGCCGCCCCGCCAGACGACGCACCATGTCATCCCCTTCCAGGGCGGGGATCGTCCACACCTCGAATTGCGTCCGTCCCCAGGGTGACTGGGTGCGGACGACGCTCAGATAGGTGATGCGCTGCGGCGGGTCCGGCGCCCGGTTCGGGTACGCCGCCGTGGTCGTGCCCGCCCCCGCGATCACGCTCCCGTGCGGGTTGCTCACCCGCACCTCGCCCCCCAGCACCGTCACCGCGGCCTCGGGAACGGGGCCGCGCGCGGGGACGCCCTCTCCCCGCGCGTGGGAGGCCACCTCGAACACGGTCCCCACCGCCTCCGCCGTAGCGGTTTCGGTGCGCACTCGGAGCCCGGTCTGGTCGGGGGTGACCAGCAGCCACACCCGACCGCGTTCCAGCCGGAGGTCGGCCCGCGCGATCGCGCCCCGCGCCGCGGTGCGCGTGTCCATGTACACCTGCGAGCCGAAGTCCAGCCGCAGCCGCGAGCCGTCGCCGAGCTGCACCTCCAAGACGTCCGTCTCCCCGGTGCGCAGCGTGGCGCCCCGGGGGACCGCGGCCTCCGACGTCAAGTGCCGCCACGGCTCTCCTGACAACCGGCATTCCGGGTGCCCGGAGAGCCATACCACCGTACCCGCCTGGGCCGGGGCGAGCCGGGCCGGGGCCAGGAACAACGCCCCCAACAGCACGCAGGCCACGGCCAGGCTCCGCACCACGCGGGCCGGCCGCTGCCGTGCCGCGCTCAGCAACGCCCGCAGCCGGGCCACCTGTTCCCGGGTGGGAGCCGGGAGGCGCTGCGCGAGATAGGCGCGGGTGGCCTCCGGCGGGGTCAGTGCGGCCACTGTGTAGCGGAGGGAATCCAGGTCTCGCACGCAGCCGGGGCACCTCCCCGCGTGCGCGGCCACCGCGCGCAGTTGCCACGCGGGAAGCTCGCCCAGGAGAAAAGCCAGAAGTTTGGGACGCACCCACTTACAGGTCAGCATGGGAACCCCCTCTTGCAGGAGTGGTGGCCATTATCGGCCGCTCGTCCAACAGGTGGCGCAGCGCGCGCGTCCCGTAGAAGAGACGCGTCTTCACCGTGTTGCGCGGAACGTGCAGCAATTGCGCGATCTCCGCGCAGGATCGCTCCTCCAGATAGAAGAGACAGATGGTGAGCTTCTGATGCTCCGGCAGCGCCTCGATGGCCTGCTGCACCTGCTCCGCCCGCGCGTTGGTCAGCGCCAGCTCGCACGTATCGGCGGCATCCGACAGGTCGTCGGCCAGTTCGGCCTCCGGCAGGTAGCGGCGCTGCGTGCGCTCCTGGCGCAAGTGCTCCAGGCACACGTTCAGCGCAACGCGATGCAGCCAGGCGCGAAAGGCGGCCTGGGGCCGGAAGCGGGGGAGACCGCGATACGCCTCGCAGAAGGCCTCCACGCACACGTCCTCCGCCGTTTCCCGGTTGCCGCACAGCCGGTAGGCCAGGCCGAAGACGTAGCCGTGGTAACGCCTGACCAGCGCGTCGAAGGCGCTGCCATCGCCGGCGCAAGCCCTGTCCACGAGTGAGGCGTCTTTGTCCAGCCGCATCGCCCCCACGATACCTCCAGCCCAAAGAAGAGAGGCCTGTCAGCCTTCGGCGAGAGCGGTGTGCACCCGTACACACCGCCGGCGCTCCTCCCATTCGCCTTACGCTCGCCCCTCCGTCTTGTCACCAGTAGGATATTACCAGAGATCAGCCGCCGGGGCAAGCGCGATCTAATAAGTCACGCCCCGCCGCCTGTCATGGCCTATCGGCCTGTCCGTAGCCTACCTTGCCTTCGTCCATCGGACCAGGTCCGGCAGGTCGCACTGCCGCACCAGTCCGGGGAGGAGAACGCTCCGCATGCCCTCTGCGTCGTGGTAGCGCATTACCATCCAGGAGGCGTAACTTCCCCTCCCCTCCGCCACCTCCACCGCCCCGATCCGCGGGTCCACCGCCGCCGCGAGTTGCCCGTAGACCGCGGGGCGCCCCCGCCCGAAGACCCGCACCTCTCCGCCGCGCAGCCCGGGGAGGAGCGCGCAGGCGTCCACCGCCCGGGTCACGTCGTAGCTGCGCAGGGCCGCCATGCTGTCCCCCAACCAGACCAGATCGTCGCTGAGCTTGCGGATCGTCCCATAGGGGCGCTCCTCGCCAAGCGCCTCCCCCTTGCGCAGCGGATTCGGCGCCACGCCCCCCACCCCCGAGGTGTCCAGCACCAGCACCGCGCGGCCCGCGCCGCACTCCACCCGCAGCCAGGCGGCGTGCTGAGCCAGCGATTGTGTGCCGCCCGACCAGAGGGCGATGGTCACCGGCAGGTCCCGCCCCTCGTCGGCCATGCTCCGCAGCAGCACCCCGTTGTTGACCACCCCCTCCTGCGACCACCACATCCAGCAGGAGGCCGATAGGTCTTGCACTTGACCGGAATCGTAGGGACGAGGGTTGAGGTCACACGGGCGGCGGCCCGCGAAGATCCGCTGCCTCAGCCAGCCGAGGGCCGCCTCCCGCCGCTCGGCCTCCGGCCGGCTCTCCCGCTCCCTCTCGGCCTCGGCGAGGCGCTCGCCGTTCTCCTCGAAGACGAACCGCGCCCCCCCGATCTCGCCCCGCACCTGCCCGGAGGCGGTGCACCAGAGCTGGGCCGGCGGCCGCGCCGTGATGCGGGACGCCTCGGGCGCGGCCTTCCTCCCGAGCAGGTGGGCGGAAAAGAACTCGGCCGCGGCCGCGGCCAGTCGGGGACTGTAGCAATGATGGGTCGCCTCCTCCACCAGGAGCAGGTCATCGCCTCTGCCGAACAGTTCCCAGGCCCGCCTCGCCCGCGCCACCGTGCGGCGCGTTCCCTCGATGGGGAAGAAATCGTAGCTGACGGCCAGTACCGCCACCGGCTTCGGGGCCATCGCCAGCAGGATGTCCTCGTGGTCACCGCCGGCTCCCGCGAACCCCGGCCACACCTGCTCCGCGTCCTGCGCTCCGCCACCGTAGACCCAGGAGCGAATGTCCATGATGAACGTGGCCGGCGCCGCCGCGGCCAGGCGGGGTTCGCACAGCATCAGCAGGGAGGTCTGCGTCCCTCCCCCGGAGTTGCCGGTGACCCCGAGGCGCGCCGGATTCACCTCCGGGCGAGTGCACAGATAGTCCAGGCAGCGCCTCGAGTCGTGCACGAAGTAGCGCGCGATGGCCTCGCCCAGGGGCAGGCACTGACTCCCCGCGTGGTCGTGCTCGGCCACCCCTCGCTCGATCGCCATCGCCCCGCGCGCGGGCTCGTAGTAGCTCGCCCGCTCTCCCTGGCCCACGGGGTCCTGGGCCAGCACCACCAGGCCGGCCTGCACCAGGTGCTGACACACGACCTGATACTCCTCCGCGTGCTTGGCCTGGGCGTGGTGCCCGCACACGAAGAGCACCGCGCCCCGGGGCGCGGTGATCCCCTCCGGCAGGTACAGGTTGGTGGTGACGAAGACGCCGGGCCGCGCGGTGAGGATGATCTTCTCGATCCGGTAGCCCTCGGCCTCGATCGTGCCCATCACCCGCGGCTCGAGGGGCGTGTCGCTCTGCGGCAGCCCGCCGATACCCGACAGGAACGTCTCCCGTACCCACCGCTGGCGCGCGGCGAGGGCCTCCGGCGTGCGGATCGCCTCGCGGGCCGCGTCGCCCGCCGCGAGCGCCTCCTCATAGCGCCGATAGATGTGCCGCTGGAGCTGGCTCGCCGCGTCGTAGAACTCGAGGCTCGGGGACGATCTGGCTTGGAGATCATGCAGGGTCATGTTCGTCTCGCGCTCGGGATTCGGGATTCGCGATTCCGGTGGAGTCGAGTGCACCTCTCGATGGGGCAGAGGGCCGGGTGAGGCCCTGGCCCACTCCTCCGCCACTCCCGCCTCGAACTCCTTCCTCCCTCCCGCGGTTCCCCCCCTGGCCCCCCGAACCCAGCCCCCAGCCCCTACCTTGCCTTCTCCCTTCCTCCTCTTGCCTATCGTCTTCTCGCCATACCCAATCGTGATGGTTTCTGCGATCTGAGATGTGAGATTTGAGATGGCGCAGCCCCCGCCTCCCCTCCCCGCCCGCCGCTCCCTCACCCGGCCGCCAGAAGAGCTGCCA
>Ga0315282_10000669_pt1 | contig 67438 bp, 50 predicted proteins | sample YL17G07_20_MG_FD_203693 | JGI IMG/M metagenome (GOLD analysis project Ga0315282, IMG submission 203693) | Sediment microbial communities from Yellowstone Lake, YNP, Wyoming, USA - YL17G07_20 | ecosystem: Environmental > Aquatic > Freshwater > Lake > Sediment | place: USA: Wyoming | collected...
AACACAAGGAAAATCCTCTGTAGGCGGCTACCTGGAATGGAGGGTTACGCCGCAGGCTCGGACGGCCTGGGACAGGCCGCACGTGATCAGGCCGATCTTGTCGATCTCATCAGCCCGAAGCGGCTGGGCGGCGGCCCGGGACGCAAGCACAAAGCCCAGCGAACGCCCCAAGTCCTGAAGCGGAATTGTGGCGAGGGAAAAGTTATTGAGGTCGTTGAGGTCGCCCTCAAGGCCCATGCCAAACAGGTCGTCGACCATGCACGGCCGGTTGGATTTGCAGATCTCGGACACCAGCTCCGGAGTGAAACAGTCCATCAGGTGCCGGCCTTGGAAGCCGGGGATCGGCTCGCCGTCGCAGACACGCAGGTCGCCGCCGTCCGCCTGGCGCACGAAAAAGGCGATGCCGGTGCCCGGCAGTTCCTCGCGGATGAGTCGCCCGGCCCGCGACAGCAGCGTCCTCAAGTCGGTCAGCCCCAACAGGTCCTTGTAGAAACGGGCGGCGAACCCGACGCTGTTGAGCCGGCGCATGAACTCCCGCTGGGCGGTCACCAGGTCGTTGCAGAGAATATCCACCTGATTCGCCTGCCGTTTACGCTCCTTGTTGACCCGTTTGACCAGCAGGCGCAGTCGTTCGTATCGTTCACTCTGGCTCATAGGGCTCCATGTTTAAGGGATCCTATCGTCACGGGGCGCGAGCCCCTGCGGTAGAGTTCGACCCGCCGCCATCGATGCTTTACGTCAAAATGCACATTCGCTGCGTGGTGCAAGCCGCCCCATAAACAATCCCGTATCACCTGTGACGCCCTCTGGAGGACAAGAGCCGGTGGGGCCGAAGAGCGAAAAATATGGATTGTTGGGCCCAACAATGGATGTTTTCGGACGTGAGAAAGAGTCCGGCGCGCGACGATCTGGACCCGTCCGTCACGGAGAGCCTGTCGCGCGGGACTCTCCGACGCGACTGGCGAGCTGAACTGATGGCAGATATGCGTGAGGATTAGTCAGAATCTTCAGGCCGGTGCGGCGAAGACGGATTTCACACCGGCTGCTTATCGCGTCCGACCCAGGCAGATGGCAGGGTAATGGTGACGGTGGTGCCGTGGTCGGGCTGGCTCTCGATGGCCAGGGAGCCCCGGTTCAAGTCGATCAGGCGGCTGGCGTAGGCCAAGCCCATGCCTCGCATTCGGCCGGCGGCTTTGGCGGAGAAGAATGGATGCCTCGCCTTGCGCAGGGTCACTGCGTCCATGCCGCGTCCCAAGTCGCTGACACGGAGCCTGACGGTGCCCTCGGCGGGCTCGGCAGTGATTTTAACCGGGCCCATCGCGTCTTTATAGGACTCGACGGCGTTGGCGATGACGTTTCCGACGGCCGAGACGATCTGGGCTGAATCCACGAGGACATCGCTCGCGGCCTCGGCTACGTAGATCTGTGAGTTGATATGCTCGGCCCCGCTCTTCTGGCCGGCGAACTGGACTGCCTCCTCGATGATCTGCCGGATGCTCACCTTCTGCGTCCTCGGGTCGTCGGGCAGCGCGAAACTCATCAGATCGTCCACAATGCTGGACGCCTCGCGGGCGTTCTCGCCGATCAGTTCCAGCACATGTCGCTTCTGCCCATCGCTCTCCGCCTGGGCCAGCAACTGGGCACGTCCGGCGATCACCGAAAGGGGATTGTTCAGCTCGTGGGCGACACCGGCCGCCATCTCAGCCAGGGCCTCGACATGGTTACCGTCGGGGGCCGGCTGAGGCTTGCGGCTCGGTGTCCGCGTCCGGGCCTGTGCAAACCGGTCCAGGAGCCGCTCCTGGCGATGTCCGCTGAGTGCCAGTCCCAGGACCGCGCCAGCCATCGACGCGGCCATTTCGAACTTGCCGGCGAAGAAGTCCGCGTCGCCGGGGTGATTCATCTCAAAGGCCAGCACGGCCACGGTCTGGCCGTCGCGGGACAGCGGCGCCAGCTTCGTCCGGCCGCTGTCGAAATCCACCTCCAGTTGCTGCAGGAGCCAGTCGATGTGATCGCGGGCATCCATCAGCGAAAACCGGCTCGCGATGGGCTGCGGAACGATGATTCCGTCGGCCGGGGCCTCGACCACGATCTTGCGGCTGTGTCCGAGCGCCTCGACAACGACGGCCTCGACAAGAGCCTCGTCGCCCTGCCCGGGCCAGTAGATACAGACGCTGCCCGTCTGGAAGAAGCGTTGCCACCGCTGAGCGAAGTCCGCCGCTATGTCGATGGGTCCTGCGGCAGAGCTTGCCGCACGGAAGAAGGCTTCGGCGAAGTCGAGATAGCCGGATGCCATCTCCAGATTGCGGCTCCGGAGCGACAGGTCCGACTGCATCCTGGACAACTGGGCCGCGGACGCCTGGATCAAATCGCAGTACCGGGCCGTCGCGTGCGGCAGGTCCAGGCCCAGAGCTTCGGCCCTGCGTGCGACTTCCTCAGCCAGGCTGCCCTGAACCTCCTGCAAGGCTGCAACAGAGGCGCCAACGGCGCCGGCGACTTCCTCCAGCGGCTCAGGCGTGTCGTAACTGCCGGATTGGCCAATGTTTGCGCGCCGCGCGATGCCGTCCGCCGCCCGCACGAGAATCGCCGCCCTCGCCTTGGGGATGCTTTCGAGTATGGGCTCCGGGTCGCCGTGATGCAGCCAGATCGCCAGCCCGATCGCCTCGGGCAAGCGCCACTTCTGAGCCAGTTGCCTGCCCAGCAGCGTATGGTCGGTTCCCAGGTGCCTCTGCTCGACCTCGTGCAGGGCACAAGCCGTCGCCTGGGCTTCTTGGGCAATGGCGGCCAGGCTCCGCGGCATGATGTCCTGCAGGGCGAACTTGCCGACGTCGTGAAGCAGACCCGCGGAATACGCCAGACCCGGCTCAACCGCCAGCGGGGAGATCTCGGCAAGCCGTCGCGCGCAGCAGGCGACCGCCAGGCAGTGGAGCGTCAGGTCTTTGCGGGCAGGCGAGGCAGGCTGTTCGCTGGCGAATTCGATCTCGTAGCCTGCCGTGACTTTCGTGTTCAGGAGGGTGTTGCGGACATCGTCGGCGTCCAGGCGGTCCAGGATCAGGCGGACGCTGTGGCGCTGCGACGCCGGCCCGGCGGCACGACGCTGAGCCAGGCTGATCAACTCGGCGGCCAAGGCGGGGTCGCACTCCGCGATTTCCACTATGGAAGATGGGGAAAAGCCGCCCTGGAGAATCTTGGAGAGGTACTGTACAGCGACACATGGCGGCACCGACAGTGAATCGAGCTCCCCTATCGCCAGTTCCACCTTCCGGGAGGCTGTAACGTCGACGTTTCCCTGTGCCATGCTAATCCTGCCGCCTGCGGTGATCGACCATCCGGACGCCCAGACCGTCAGAAAGATCGCCTGCCATCATGAATTCGGTAACCGGGCAGACCCGTGCCGGACCCAACCAGACCCGACGCGGAGGTCGCCGCCAACCTATGCCACCTGCAGCGCAGCCGTCACCTTGTCCATCAGTTCGGAGATCGTAAACGGTTTGTGGAGGAAGTCTTCCGCGCCGGCCTTGAGGAGTTGCTCGATCTCCTCCTGTTTGATCACGCCGCTGACGATGATGATGCGCGTGTTCTCAAATTCGGGATTCTTGCGAATGGTGCGGCAGACGACGTTGCCGTTGACATCGGGGAGCATGTAATCGAGCAGAATCAGGTCCGGCCGAAACTGCTGCGTAGTCATGCCCGCCTCGTACCCGCTCGACGCCGTACGGATCTCAAAGCCCCCCTCCCGCGTCAGAATGTCGCTGATCAGCTCCACGATCTCCGCATCGTCATCGACGATGAGCACCTTGCGCTTGCCGGAGTCGAGGTTGTCCAGCGGAATGCTGTTATCCCGCATGAACCGGATCAGACTGGCGCGGGGGATGCGCCGGAATTTGGAGCCCGGTACGCGGAAGCCCTTGAGCCGCCCGGAATCGAAGCAGCGGATGATCGTTTGTTGACTGACCCGACAAATCTCTGCGGCCTCGCCCGTGGTAAATAGATCCTTCATCGTCCTTAACCCTTCCTTCTTAGCCAAATCCTTTTGACGGAAGGCCCATCCAAATTGCCTTGAGGACCCACCTTACCGGGCGACTCGCCATTTGTCAAGCGCAAAAACGGAAAAACCCCCACTTTTGGCTAGAATACCTAATGTCTTATCGGCGACCGCAGCCCAACTGCGTTCGCGCAGGAGATAGGCAATCTGTGCACTTGGGCGAGCTTTTTGTAACTGAGGGCGGGTTGTTGCGTCTTACAAGAGGTAAAATATGGTCTGCGCATACGAAAGGCGGTCGCAGTCATGACACCAGCGGAGAAGACTCGCAAAGATGGCGGCATCGAAACGACAGGCGAGAACCGGACGGCACCAGCGCCGGGGCCGGCCGCCCTTGGCGACGATCAGCTCATCACCAAGCTGCATGAGGGCTACGACCGGCTCAAACGCCAGGTGCATCAGGTGATCGTCGGACAGGATGACGTGATCGATTCGGCCCTGTGCTGCATGCTGGCCGGCGGGCACTGCATCGTGCAGGGCGTGCCCGGACTGGCCAAGACCCTCATGGTGCACTCGATCGCCGATGCGATGAAGCTCAAGTTCAACCGGATTCAGTTCACGCCGGACCTCATGCCCTCCGATATCACCGGCGCCGACATCATTCAGAGAGACCCCCAGTCGAATCAGAGGAAGTTCGAGTTCATCAAGGGCCCGATCTTCGCCAATATCGTGCTGGCCGACGAGATCAACCGCACGCCGCCCAAGACCCAGGCCGCACTGCTCCAGGCGATGCAGGAGCGAGAAGTCACCATCTCAGGCAAGACCCACAAGCTCACCGAGCCGTTCTTCGTCCTGGCGACGCAGAACCCGATCGAGCAGGAAGGCACGTACCCGCTGCCCGAGGCGGCGCTCGACCGGTTCATGTTCATGATCTACATCGATTACCCGACGGCCAAGGAAGAGCACGTGATGGTCAAGCAGACCACCACCGGCAGGAAGCATGCCATCGAGAGCGTGCTCGACGGCAACGACATGATTCTGTTTCAGGAGATCGTGCGCACCGCCCCGGTCAGCGACATGGTGATCGGGTACTGCATCCGGCTGGCCCGCGCGACCCGCCCGACCGACCCGCTGGCCACGCCCATGGTCAAGAAATACCTGAAATGGGGCGCGGGGCCGCGGTCCGGACAATTCATGACGCTCGGCGCCAAAGCGGTGGCTCTGATCAAGAGCCGCATCACGCCGAGCTTCGACGACGTGAGAAACGTCAGTAAGCTGGTCCTGCGGCACCGCGTGATCCCGAATTTCAACGCCGAGGCCGACGGAATCAGCATCGAAGCGGTGCTCGATGATCTGGTAGAGAGGGTGTCCGTGCCAAAATGAGCACGGCGAAAGCGTGCTCCACACGATAGGACGAATAGGACCTATGGGACCAATAGGACGTAGCTCAGAGACCGCGATATGAGTCCTATCGGTCCTATTCGTCCCATAGGTCCTATCTCAGCGGCAGCTCAAAAGATGGCGACATCGACTCGCGAATATCTCGATCCGCTCTTCCTCAGTAAGCTGGCCAACATGGAGCTGGTGGCGCGGTGCGCGGTGGAGGGTTTCTTCTCCGGCCTGCACCCGAGCCCCTTCCAGGGCTTCAGTGTCGAGTACAGCGACCACCGCGAGTATCACGAGGGGGACGAGGTGAAGTTCGTGGACTGGAAGGTCTATGCCCGCAGCGACCGGCTGTACATCAAGCGGTTTCAGCAGGAGACCAACACGACGGTGTACCTGCTGCTGGACACAAGCCGGAGCATGGCGTTCGCCGGCCCCGGCTCCGTGCGCAAGATCGACTACGGCTCATATCTTGCTGCCGCACTGAGCTACCTGATGCTCCAACAATGTGACAGCACGGGCCTCGTCCTGTTCGGCGAGAAAATCCGCGCGCAGGTCCCGCCTGCCTCCCGGCGCACGCACCTGAACGCGATCCTGCGGACGCTCGAAGACGCCGTTGTCTCCGGCCGGACGAACCTCGCCGCCGTTCTGCACGCCATGGCTGAAACGACCAAACGCCGGGGCCTGATCGTCCTGGTCTCCGATCTGCTCGACGACGAGGACGACATCTTCAAAGGCCTCGCTCATCTGAAGTTCCTCAAGCATGACGTCATCGTCTTCCATGTGATGGACCGCCAGGAGCTGCACCTCGACTACGAGGGCCTCATCCAGTTCGAGGACCTGGAATCGAAGGACAAGGTGCGCACGTTCCCGCAATCGGTCCGCGCCGAGTACCAGCGGCAGGTGCAGGAGTTCCTCGACAACATAAAGAAGACACTCGGGAACAGTAATATAGACTATTGCCTCCTGAACACGTCCGAGCCGCTGGACCGTGCGCTGATCGCCTATCTCGTCAAGCGAAGGAGGATGATGTGAGTTTTCTGGCCTGGACATTTCTGTTCGGGGTGCTGGCGGTCGTGGGCCCGATCGCCGCCCACCTGCTGAGCAAGCCGCGCTTTCGGCGGGTGCCGTTCACGATGCTGCGGTTCCTGCGTGCCGGGCAGAGCCACAGTCACTCGCGGCGCCGGCTCCGCGACCTGCTGATCCTCCTGATGCGATGCACGATCATTATCCTGATTGCCATACTGTTCGCGCAGCCGGTGATCTACGTCCGGGCCAAACCCCGGGCGCAGACCGCCGTGTACCATCTTGCGCTGGACGATTCAATGTCCATGGCGTATCGCGACGGGGATCGGACCCTGTTCGAGCGGATGGTCGCAAAGGCCCTGGCCCGCATCGGGCAGGCGCCGGATGACGCCGCATTCAACATTTACGGCTTGGCCTCCGGCCGTTCAAGTCACGGCCTCAGGAAGAGCGAGGCCATGGCCGCGGTCAAGCAACTCAAAACTGTCCCGGCCGCTGTGCGACTCGCCGATTTCTTCTCAGCCATGAGTCAGGCGAGCCGGGCGGCCGCACCGGGCAGCACGATCGACGTTGCCATCCTGAGCGATTTCACGCCGAGCACTCTGCGGGAATTCGAGCAGGTCGCGGCCCCCGCCACGGTTGACGAGATTCGCTGCGAACCCATCCTTGCAGAGAAATCCGCCGAGAACACCGCCATTGCCGGCGCCCGCCTCGTGGGCGTCGCGGGCGATACGATGAGTCTCGATGTGACGGTCTGCCACTACGGCTCGTCCCAGCGCCAGTGCACGCTGACAGCGCAGGCGGAGGGCCTCGGCTCTCTCGGCAAGGAGGAACTGATCCTGGCGCCGGGTCAACCTAAAGTCGTGCGGCTGCAAATCGACCTGAAGGCACAATTGCGCGGGCACGACCGCCTGTGCCTGCCGATTGAGCTGGGCCTCTCGCACGGGGACGGCCTCGTCGAAGACGACACATATCGCATCGCCGTGTGTCTTCCTCGCGCCGCCCAGACCAACGTCGTCCTTGTCCACGGGGGCGAGGAGACCTTCCTGTTCGAGACGGCGTTGCAGGCGCTTTCCAGCCAGGAGCGTCCGGATCGCCCGGCAAGCGCCGGCACCCCCGATCGGGTGTCTCTGAAGAAAGTGCCACAGGACCGCCTCACCGCCCTCGATCTCGACGGAGCTGATATCGTGGTGTTTTCGTCTCTGCCCGCCGGTCCGTCTGTGCGCGCGGGCAATCTGAAAACATTCGCGCAGAAAGGCGGCAAGCTCCTATTCTTCACCGCCGGCGCGCAGGACCTGGAGCCGGCGGCCCTGCTGTCGCGCGAGGGACTTCTTGCGGCCCAGCCGCAGCGGTGGGTCCAGGCAATCACGTATCCCGAGCCCCGGCCCTGCGCCGAAGGGTCGCTCGCCCTCGATGAGCGGTCGGCCCGATCATTGTCCAACTACCGGCTCGATCAGGTCGCCCTGAAAGGGTACTGGTTGTGCCGCCCCGCCTCACAGGCGCAGTGCCTCTGGCGTCTGACCGGCGGAGAGGGCCTCCTGTACGCCGCCCCATGTGGACACGGACAGTCCATTTTCGTGAATACGAGCATCGACGACTCCCTCGGCCTGCTCGCCAAATCCGCCGCCTGGGTCGCCTTCTGCCGCGGTCTCCTCGGCCAGACCGACCAGGCACAGCAGCTCTGTTTCTCCACAGGCGAGCGGCCCGTCCTCCACGTCGCCGAGCAGAGGGGGCGCGGCGCAGAGCCTGCGACGCGTGACGAGCGCACTGCCGTCTGGGTGGAGAACTGCGACGGCCGCAAGGTGCGGGCGGCGGCTCAGGGCAGTGTCCTCGTGCTGCCCCCGCCTGCCGGCCTCGGATGGATGAAGACGACGGATGAACCGATCCTGTACGCAGGCATCAACCTGCCCGTCGGGGAGACCGACGTGACCGCGCCAAGCCAGGAGCAGATTGACAATGTCGTGCAGCGGGCTTTCGTGACGCAGCACGTAGGATGGGCTGCGCCCACCGTCGGCTCGGGGTTGCGGGAGATGGTGGGCACCGCCCGCCCTACGGCCCTTGACAGTCGCTCGAACCGAACGGAGGCAACCGCCTCCAGCTTCCGGAAGAAACCCATTTGGCCGATCTTTGCCTGGGCGGCGATGGTCCTGCTTGTGCTCGAATCGGCCGCAGCAAACAGGTTCAGAAGATAGGGGAAGACGTGGCTGCCGACGCCGACAACATCCTGGATGACCTGATTGCCAGAATCGCCAGAGTGCGGCACTGGCTCGTGGCGCTGGGTGTATTGAAGACGGCGGCCATCGGCCTTGCCTGTGTCTGTCTGTACATCGGCCTTTATGCCTGGCTCGACCACCACGCGCACTTCGGTCATTCGGGCCGGCTGGCTGCGCTGCTGCTCCTGATCGTCCTGCTCGCGGGCCTCTCGTGGTTCCTCGTCCGGGCGCTGCGGCGGAGCATGACGTACGCCAACGCCGCCAACTACGTGGAACACCGGCGGAGCTTCGACCAGCAGCTTGTGGCCGCTGTCGAGTACTTCGAGAGGAAGCATGAGTATCCCTATTCCCGGGCGCTGGCGGAGCAATTGGTCCTGCAGGTGGACCAGGCCGCACGCGACTTCCGGTTCGATTCCACCATCGAGAAATGGCGGGGCTATCTTCTGGCGGGCCTGATCGCGGCCGGCTTGGCCGTTGTGGGTGTGTTCGTCCAGCAAAATGTCCTGTATTTCTCGTCATACCTGGCCCGGCTGTTTCGACCCCTGGCGCAGATCGAGCCGGTGCCGCAGACAATTCTGGAGTCGGTCACGCAGGATATTGTCACGGCCCGCGACGCGCCTGTTACACTCGCGGTTGCCGTGCGCGGACGCACGCCGCAGGCCGCCACGCTCGTGCTGACCTCGCGACACCCGAACGAGACAAACGATGTCAATGCGCCGGCTGAAAGAATCGACATCCGCCCGACAACGGATTCACAGGGTGGCGCCTCGCTCACGGCGACGAGATCGTTCGGCGCCGTCGGGCTGCTCACGTACCGGTTCGAGGCGGACCGCGCATCCTCGGACACGCACACGATCAAAGTGTGTGACCCGCCCTCCATCAAGAACATTTCGGCTACCATATCGCCGCCGCAAGGGCAAAACGGGCAAAGCACGCCTGCTTACAGCGGGCAGATCAAAGATGCGGCGCTCGAAGTGCTGCCCCGCAGCCTCGTCACGCTTGAGGTTCAATGCACGCAGCCTCTGCGCGAGGCAACCGCCGCACTGGCCGGCGCGGCGCCGGAAATCCAGGGTCCCGACGGCACAGATAAGTTCAGCATGCGCTTCTCCGCCGAGAAGGCCTCTGCGATAGAGCTCAAGCTGATGAGCACGGACGGTATCGGCAACTCCGAGCCGCAGCAATTGCGCATCGTGCTCAAGGGCGACGAGCCTCCGCAGTTCAAGCTGCTCTCGCCCGAGGGCGACTGCCTCGCCACGGATGTCGCCAGCATCCCGATCGCGTTTGAAATCAGCGACGACTTCGGCCTGGAATCCGCGCAGCTTTACTGCGAGTTGCCCGGCCGCGGCCCGGTCCAGCTCGACTCCAAGATCGTACAAGGCGCCCGCACCGCGACCATCATGCACACCCTGGAGCTGGAGCAGTACAACCTCCAAGTCGGCGACAGCATCCTTTTCTATGCGAGGGCAAACGATATTGGCACGGGACTGGCCGCGACGGACGCCAACCACTGCAGTGACGTGTACTTCATCGAGATCCGCCCATACCGGCAATACTGGCACCCGCAGCCTTCGGGCGGCAAGCCGAATCCCAATCCCGGCCCGGTCCCCGAGGACCTCATCACGATCCTCGAATACACGCGGGCGGTCCTCAAGAAGACCTGGACGCTGGCCAATGCCGCTGAGCCTGCGAGCGCCGGCGCCGAACGCTTCCAATCGCTCTGCGCCGATGTGGAGTATTGCGCCGGCAAGCTCACCGAGACGCGGGACGATCCGGAGAACAGCTTCAGCCAAACCGACAAGGCGGCGCTGAGCCAGGTCCTCGACCGCTACCGGGCAGCCGACGACCGTCTCCAGCGCCGCGATGCGAAAGCCGCTTTGACGCCGGTGAAGGACGCCTATCGTCTCCTGCGGCAGTTTATCGATGAGTTGCATCTGAAATGGACGCCGCCCCAGAGCGGAAGGAGCGTGCCACAGGCCAAGCCCGAGCGGGTCCGGCTCCAGGAAGAGCCGCAACCCTCCGAGTCGGACAAGCAGCGCGTCGAGAACCAGCTCGAGAAATTGCAGCGCAAAATCGAATCGCTGGCCCGCGAGCAGAAATCCCTGAGCTTCAATCTCAAGAAGACCCTGCAGCAGAACCAGAGCCAGGGTGAGGGGCAGACGGGCGATTCCTCATCAACAGGCTCGAGTTCCAGCAGCGGAGGAAAGCCTTCCGCAGCCGGGGCCCAGAGCGCGCAGAGCCAAGCACAGAAGCAGGCACAGAAGACGGATCAGACCACGCACCCCGCCGACAAATCGCAGCAGGCCCATGACGACAACAGCCCCGGCAAGGACGGCCAGGCGCAAGGCGACGACGACGCCAAGGCCCGCGAGGGCGACAAGCAAGCCAGCTCTGACGAAAGCCAAGCCGCTGCCGCCGCATCGAAGCAGGCGAACGCTCAAGGGGGGAACCAATCGAGTCCCGGCGCGGGCAGCGGGGGGAAAGGCAAAGCCGAGGCCGGCCAGTCTCAGAAGAAAAGTGGACCACAGAAGCCGGGTACCAGTCAAGCCACCAAAGGCTCGTCAACGTCTGGTCAGGCGGGGTCCCAGGGCGGCAATGAATCGGGCGCCGAGCAGGGCACTTCCCCCGGAGGCTCCGGTACAGCGCGGGCCGGGCGGCCGCGAGAGGCCCGGTCTGCGGCAGGCGATCAGCCCGGCGTGCCAGGCGCGTTCTCTGCCACGGACGCACGCTTGCGCATGCTGGAGGCAAAGCAGAAGGCCCTCCGCCAGGAAGCCTCTGACGTGCGGAACGAGCTTGGGCAGTTGCCTGCGTCGGAGGCGTCGACCCAGGGCCAGGCGCGCGACGACGCACAGCAGTCCCTGGGCCAAGCCGTCGAGAAGATGAAGGAATTCGAGGACAAGCTCGCCGAGGCGAGATACGAGCCGATGATGCAGCCGCCGGAAAAGGCCGGGCTGTCCGAGAGCGCCGAGGCCGCCGGCCGCAAGCTCACTGGGGCCGGCCGAGCCATCAAGCAGGGCCTCTCCGCCGGCAAGCCGCAAACGGCCGCCGACAAGGCAAAGGACATGGCCGAGCAGCTCGCCGACGATGCCGAGGCGCTCGACAAGTCCCTCAGTCCCGAGGACCGACGCCAAATGATCGAGCGACTGGAGGCCGCCAAACGCCTGCTCGAGAGTGGAATCGATCCGCAGTGGGCGACCGTCTCCGGCGGCGGCACGCCGGGCGGCGGCCTCGTATACACGCAAGGCGCAGCCGCGACCCCTGCACAGACCGCGAGAATGCTGGCCCAGAAGTTCTGGTCCATCGCCATCGAGGCGCGTCAGAAGGAGCTGCGCCCATTCGCGGAGGAGCCGTCCGACGTGGAGTTCTTCCAAGCGGAGAAGGAATTCTTTGAGAGAGCCGCCCAGTTCCGGCCGCAGGGTGCGGAAAAATGACGTTCACGAGCTATCCGGGACATCTCGTTGCCCTATTCCTCGCGGCGGCGTTCGCGGCGCTGACATTTGCCGCGTTCCGGTCCTCCGAGCTGCGAGCGCCGGCGCGGCGGCGATACCGCTGGCCCCTGATGCTCCTGCAGTATGCCGTGATTGGCCTGCTGCTGGCAATTGCGTGGGACCCCGCCACGCTGCGCACGAGCCCGGTCTTCCAGCGCAACGCCGTCGTGACGCTCTTCGACACCAGCGAGAGCATGTCGGTCGCCGACGACCGGGACCTTGCCAGGATGGACAAAGCCGTCGAGAAGTTCACGGCGCGCTTCCATCCGGCCGACTCCGCCGGCCCACAGTACAGGCTCTACGGTTTCGACCGCCAAGCCTATCACTGCGGGTCCGTCGAGCTGCTGCGGCGATGGGGCTCGCAGAGCAACCTGCACAGCGCGCTGTCGCTGCTGACGCGATTCAATCAACCCGAAACCGGCGGCGCCTCCGGCCCGGGCTTGGCCGGCGCGGTCATCTTCACCGACGGCCGGGCCGACGACAGGAACCTCCGCAGCTACCTGCCGCCCTTGGATAAGGATGTCCCTCTTCTGCTCGTCGGCGTCGGATCAAAGACGCCGCGAACGGATGTCGCGACCGAATCCATCCTCGCTCCGGCGCGGGCCTGGATCGACTCGACGTATCCCGTCGCCGTCACGGTCACGGGCGCGAATCTCTCGAATGACCCGCTCACGGTTGAACTGCTGCACGATGGCCACGTCGCCGAGTCCCGCCGGATCACGCAAGACCAGTTGAAACGCTCCGCCGGCCGGCCCGGCGCCGCCGAGGCAACGGTGGAATTCACCATCCCCGCCAAAGACCTCGGCACGCACGTCCTCACCGCCCGCGTCGCGGCCCGGAACAACGAGGTCAACACGGCCAATAACTCCCGCAGCGCCTCGGTTGAAGTCACCCAGGAACAGATGCTCCAGGTCCTCCTGTATTCGCAGCGGGCGAATTTCGACATGGGCAAGATCCGCCAGGCGCTGGCGTGGGACAAGCGAATCGAGCTCGACGTGAGATTGGACGCGATCCGCGATCCGGTCCTCGCGCGGCGTGCCGCCGGCGCCGGACATACGGAGTTCCCCGCCAGTAAAGAGGAATTGCACGGATTCGACGTGGTCATCCTCGGCCCGTGCGATATGGGCCGATTTACGTCCGCCCAGCAGGAGGCGTTGTACAGCTTCGTCGCCGACCGCGGCGGCGGCCTGCTGCTTTTGCCGGGCACCGATGTGTCCGCCCTGGCCACCAAACGCGGCGAGCAGGCGGACGCTCTGCTGCCGGTGATCCTCGACGGCCGGGGTCAACGCCTCTGGCCCCCCGCTCCCGGGGCCATCCAGCCGTCGTTCGAGGCGCAGGTCTCGCGAATCTTCGATCCCAAGGCCTTCGCCGATCCGGCTGGGACCATCTCGCCGTACTACAATATCACCCGCGTGAAGCCCGCCGCCACGACACTGGCGACTGTCTCTGAGACACCGATCATCGCCGCCCATCGGCTGGGCCGCGGCCGCGTCTGCCTGCTCAACGCCTCCAAGCTGTTCACGCTCTATCGCGAAGATAAACAAGGCGGCCTGCTCGGCGACCTGATTTGCGGCCTCGCTGCCTACCTGGGCGCGACGCCGTCGGGCGGGACCGGTATCGATCTGTTCGTCGAGCGCTCGGGTGGCGACCCGGAGCGCGCCATTTTCAGCGCCCGCGTCACGGACAAGAGTTTCGAGCCCGTCGACGAGGCGAACGTGCTTCTGAGCGCCGGCAATCGGGTCATCCCCATGCAGCCCGCGGGCGAGGGACGCTACACGGCCGAGATTGAACTCGGGGCCTCCGATTCCGTCGTCGCCACTGCGCAGGCGGAACGCAACGGGACGTTTCTCGGCGAGAGGACCATTGCGGCCAATCTCCCGCCCGTGCACAACGAGATGTCCGAGACCGACCTGGACGAGCCGTTCCTGAAGGCCCTGGCCCAAAAGATCGGGGCCCGGTACCTCCACATCGATGACCTCGACGGGCGGGCCGCAGAGGTCTTTACAGCAAAGCAGCAGATCGGCACCACGGAGAAGATCGCCAGCGCCTGGCCCCGCTGGCCCCTGCTCCTGGCGCTGTGCCTGATCCTCTCCATCAAGTGGTTTCTGAGGCGATCCGCAGGACTAGTGTAATGAGATTAGAAGCCAACGAGCATGTTCAGAAACACTCGATCACAAACAGCGTGATTGGCTGTCCTGTAAAGATTGTCCCGCTGTTTTCGCTCGTGATGTTGTGGTCCTGGCTCTCTTCCACACCGGCGCAAGCGGCAGACACGTATGCCCTGATTGTCAGCGGGATCGGCAAGGACCCCAATGATCAGGCAGTCAGGGCCCAAGCTGTGAGCGGCCTGCGAGAGTATCTGCTCAAGCAGATGGCCGTCGAGCCTCGCAAGCTGACCGTGCTCGCGGCCGACAGGCCGGACGGGTCTCCAGCCTCCAGCCTACAGTCTACCGCCTCACAGGTCGCCCAAGTGATGGACGCACTCGCAGCCACTATCCGGCCCGAGGACAGGCTGGTCTTCTACTACCTCGGCCAAGCTAACGCAGCCGCTGGCGAGCTGCGCCTCAATCTGCCGGGGCCGGACATCACGCAGCAGGGTCTGGCCGACCGCCTCGACGCGATCAAGGCGGGCGAGCAACTTGTCGTGCTCGATTGCCCCTGCGCCGGCCTGGCCGTCAAAGCGCTCACGGCGGCAAATCGAATCATCGTGTGTGCCTCGACGGCGACACAAGTGTACGGCACGCGATTCAGTCCGCACTTCGTGCACGCGTTGACCCAGCCGCAAACCGATGCGAACAACGACGGCAAGGTCTCGCTCCTGGAGGCCTTCACAGCCGCCGCCCGCGAAATCGAGCAGTGGTATCGTGACAACCAGATTCTGCCGACGGAAACGCCCTGCCTCGAAGATGACGGCGACGGGACCCCCAGCCAGCGGCCGTGGCGGTACCAGACCGAGGGAGGCGACGGGGCCAAAGCATCTGCGTTCCTGCTCCATGGAGGTGCACGCCGATGAAACGAAGAGACTTTCTCAAACTTGCGGCAGGGGTGGCGCTCGGCGCAGGTCAACAGCAAGCACATGCAGGCACGAGTGCGGCGCCCGGTCTGAGGGACGCGCGGCGCCAGCCGGACTCCAGGACGCAGCGTGACTCATTCATGCGGGACATGCAGGCGAGAATGCGGAGCATGCAGCCGTCCATGCCGCCGTTCGGTTTCCCGCCTGCCCAGCCGCCGTTCGGCGTTCCCCCATCGTGGCCGCCGCTGGGGCCCGACCCTCTCCAGCCCTCATACACCGCGCCGCCCGCGACCTACGACGAGTACGACTTCGTCCTGGCGCGGGTGCAATTCAAGGAGCAAGGCACGCCGGGATACAGCAAAGGTCCCGACATCTGGAACGTCCGCCCGGGCGCCGACGCCAATCTCCTGCGCGAGCTGGAGGCGACAGTCCGCTGCAAGGTCAAGCCGGTCGAGGGGGCGTTCGACTGGGACCCGCAGTATGCCTTCGACGGGCAGCTCAACGCCATCGTCACGTTCGGCGACGCGCAGCGCCTGCGCGAGTACCCGTTCCTTTTCATGACCGGCGAGAACGGCTACCAGTTCACCGATAGCCAGAAGCAGAACCTGCAGGACTACATCAAGGCCGGCGGCTTCCTGTTCATGGACGATTGCGTGGTGCTCGACGCCGGCGATTTCTTCTACCGCAGCTCCTACGAGCTGCTGGAAAACCTCTTTGGCAAGGGCTCCGTGAAGCAGATTCCGCGCGAGCACGAGATCTGTCACAACATCTACGATCTGCGCGAGGTCGGCCTGCCCACGCTGGAGTACATTCGCCGCCGGCCCTTCAGCGGCGTCCGCCACACTCACGGGCAGAACTACGGCCCGCGCGGCGTCTTCATTGGCGACCGGCTCGCGGTGTTCCTCAGCTCCACCGACCTGCACTGCGGCTGGTGCGACAGCCACGGCATCGAATGGGGCCTCGACGCCTATCGAAAAACCATCCAGTGGGGCATCAACATCATCATGTATGCCATGACGCACTGACAAGGCAGTAGTCGGTAGTCAGTTGCCGGTTGTCAGCAGGGTCGGTGCAATTCATCTGCATGAAAGTCCCGGGCTCGGTCGCTCTCCGGTGCTGCGCCTCAGTGGCTCTCGATGTGCCGACGGATGAACTGGTCCTGGAGTTTGGAGATATCTCCGATCCACAGGTCCTCTTTTGGCAGCCCGCTGTGCGGCTTGTGGGGATAGGCGACGATCTGCTTGACGCCGGGAAGGCGATTGTACGTGGCGTAGATTCCGGGCGGGGGGCACGTCGTGTCCGCGAGCCCGACGAAGACCAGCGTCTGCGCGCGGGACCGCGCCGCCAGGTTCATATTGTCGCAGTAGCGGACCGCCTCGATGGCCTTCTTCGTGTGCTCGTTTTCAAGATCGCGTCCGACAGGCCCGGGCCAGCCGCCGGCCCGCTTGACCACGGGCCCGGTGAAATCGCACATCGCCGGCACCAGGGCCACGACAGCGGAGACCCTCTTATCCAGCCCAGCGGCAGCCAGCGCCTGCCCGCCGCCCTGACTCTCGCCAATCGTGATCAGGTGCTTGCCGTCCCACGGCTCCTGTGCGGTGAGAAATTCGATGGCGCGAAGCAATCGGACATACATCCCGACGAAATAAAATCTCTCGCGGTCGTCCGCACCCTGGGTCCAGTAGTTGCGCAGGTCCCCCTGTTCCAGGTTGCGGTAGTACTCCGGCGGCTGATCGTTGAGCATACCGTGCGCGTTGATGTCCACGACGATCGCCCCGTACTGCCTGGCCAGCGATGCGGCGTTTTGGGGCGACGCCTTGCACCAGTTGCCCGAGACGCCGGCGGCTCGGAGAAAGAGAATCGCCGGACAGGCCCGCGGCTTGGCTCCCTTCGGGCGCGCATAATAGCCACGAACGGGATTCGTTTGCGGGCACGCCGCCTCGAGGCTGAAGCATTCAACCTGCGGGTCGGAGACCTCCACCGGCTTGAGGTCGGTCTTGAGCGGCATCGCGGCCAACGCGGCCCGCCGGGCATTCCAGAACTCGTCCAGATCGCCCGGCTCGGGCATCGAGGGGGCGATCTTCTCGGGACTGACCACGACCCCCGCACGGGCAGCCGTCCTGGGGCCCTCGCCGGCCACCGACGCCTCGCACATGTACCACCCTGCCGCCTCCGGCGTGAAATGCACCTCCAGCGCCTCGCCGTCCTTCTTCGCTGGGACCGAGTCCAGTTTGTCCACGCCGTCGCGGATGATCGTGACGGCGACTTTCTCCAGATCGACGCCTTCAGCGCCCTCGGCCCGCTTGATCGTAAAGGTGACCTCCTGGCCGACGGAATAGACCCCCGACCGGTCCCTGCTCTCGATGACCAGCGAATTGCGAGTCGCCTGGGCCGCCGCGACAGGCACCGACACGGCAATCGCCGCCAGAAAGGTGAAGACCCATGACGCCAGCGCCGGCCTCAGGAATACTTTGCATCGAGTCAGCATGCAGCCTGCCTCCCGTAGTCTGAGTCCATCGCCCCGGCGCTCCGCTCCTGTGGGAGCCTCTCAGGGCAACCAGTCACGATCATGGCACAGAACCGGCGAGAAAGCAACAAACGGCATCTGTTCTTGATCCCGCGACGCCGGTGAACTACAATATGTACGGAGTACTGAAAAGCGAAATCATCGGAGGCGTACCTATGCACGGGCTGCCTTTCATTCGACTGAATCGCAGGGAGCTGACGCGAGCGGCAATCGTCGGCGCTGGACTGCTGACTGTCCTCATGTTGGCGGTCGCTTTCCTGGGCGGCGTGCTTGGAATCCGCTCGAAGATGGATCTCCTCGCATACTACGCGATGGTACGGGAGCATTATCACCCCCTGTGGAAGGACCTTGCCTGGCGGCGCATCAGGAAAGGAGATTCGATCGAGAGCCTCCTCAAACGATACGTGCCCTCCGGACGGGAGGATTATGGACCCTATACGGTACTGCTTTACCAGAATGGTCGACTTGTGGTCTGGGCCAAAAATGGAAGGCTGATCGGGGCGGAAGCCTGGGGGGTGCCTGGTTCCAAGCATATTTTCTTTACGACTCCATCGGAAGAACGACGCCGCGAGGAAGCCTACTCGGCATACATCCAGCAGCAGAAGCTGGAATGGGACGCCTTTCGAATCCACCGCGCGATCACTGGCGGACAGGATGTGTTCTTCGCCCGACTCATTGGGCGTCGCGAGGTTCCCTGGGACCAGGGCTATTCGGAAGAGACGATGCGCCGATTGAGGGAGATGTACGGGCAAGAGTACGCCATGATCATGATGACCAGGCCGGAGCTGACTGTCGAGGTCACCCAAGTAGTGCATGGGGACTTGCAGCGCGGAACCACTTTGACATTCCCAGGCAATAATTGTGATCACGTCCTTTCGGAGGAGGCCGAGCCGGTGTTTCTACACCTTCAGGACGCGCGATTGGTTTATCCCCAGCAACAAGCCCAGGAGATGTATCTGGCCGTCCCCAGGAAGGCCCTCGATTGGTATCAGAGCCTCACGCAGGATCAAGTCAAGGAACTGGAAGCCCGATGTCTGGCCGAATGGGCGAAACGAGGGATCGACGTACGAATCAAAGGAACAGCCGGAGAAGGGTCAGGATCACGTTGAGGCCCACGTCCACGTAGTGGGCGAATTTGTCTGCCGCCTCCTCCATCGCATCTCAGGCCTGAATCTTCGCTATGGCAAGGTCCTCATCAATCTCAGGCGGCATCGGCCTCTCCGGACGCGGAGGTTCCGGCGCCGTCGATTTGGGGAAGGCTTCGAGCTCGCCGCGGTCGAACCACATCAGTTGGCACTGCCGGCACAAGTCCAGGCACAGTGAGCGGTCCTCGTGACGCGCGACAGACTCCCTGGTGTCTGGCCCCGGGTGTGGTATACTGACGGTGTGGATACAGAAGGCCGTACAAGGCGTGCGGCACATGAAAGATTCATCAATAGAGCCCGTCCAACGGGGTGGAAGAGACATGCCGTTTACCGGAATCGAGAGTCAAGTAGAAAGAGTCAGAAACGTCCTGGGTGGATTCCTGCTGCTGATCGCATCGACACACATCGTCAGCGCCAGGGAGGCCATCTGGATCGAGGGCGAGGATTGCGCCAGCACCTCGTTCAACCGGCACGGGTGGTATCAGAATACGAACATCCGCAAGGACCTGCTGTCGCCCGGGCGGCCGGGCGCCTCCGATGGCGCGTGGCTCGCCCACTATACGGGCAAAGGCTCGACGGAACGAGCATCCGCGGTGTACCGGTTCAATGTCGCCGAGGGCGGGACGTACTCGTGGTGGGTCCGGCTCAACCCGTTCAGCAATAGCAACGGCGGCGGAAACTACGGCTTCCGGCACCGGCAGACCGGTGGGACGTGGACGGACTGGACGGCCCTCGATGTCGCGGAAGCGAAGGACACTATGATCGACCTGGTCGAGCCGGGGATCGACATCCGCTTCATCGCGTGGTGCTACGGCGGAGCGTTCAACCTCACGCCCGGAACATACGAATGGGAGGTGAGCCTGTCCCGCCGGGACGGCGACTCGGAAAACCACGGCGGCATCGACGTCATGGCGCTCGTCAACTTCCCCTGGGCCCCGGCCGGCGTCATGTCGCCCGATCCGAACCCGCCCGCATCGAAGCCTGACGAATGGTTTGCGCTGATGGCCGGACCTGATCCCTTCTCCGCGGATTCCATCATCGACATGAGTCACCTGATCGAAAAGCCCGCAGGCTCGCACGGGTTCCTGACATCCAGCGGCAAGGATTTCGCCTTCGAGGACGGCACGCACGTCAAGTTCTGGGGCATCGACGCCTCCATGACTGAGACGATCGAGGCCCAGGAGCGGCAGGCGCGGTTCTACGCCAAGCACGGGATCAACATGATCCGCCAGCATCCCGTCCAGAGCGTGCTCGGCTCGCTGATCCGCGATGCGAACGGCCGGCACTTCGACGCCGCAAGACTCGACAAACTCGACCGCTGGTTCAGCATCCTCAAGAAGAACGGCATCTACATGACGTGGTCGATTTTCTATCACCACGTGGTGCTGCCGGACGAGGGTATCGATCCTGCCCTCTACAACGAGCTGCCCAGCCTGGAGGCCGGCAAGGACACGTACGGCCTTGCGACGTTCATCCGGGAGTACCAGGACTCGCAGTGGCAGTATGCGAAAGAGATCCTCGGTCACGTCAACCCGTACACGCATCTGGCCTACAAGGACGATCCGGCCCTGGCGATCGTCGAGGACCGCAACGAGGACTGCGTGTTCTTCCACAACCCGCTGGGCGACAGCTTCGTGAGGGGCCAGTCATACCCGAGCCACGGGGCGAGGCTCAAGCTCCTGTGGCAACAGTGGGTCAAGGCGAAATACGGCAGTGACAACGCCTTATCGAGTGCCTGGGGCGCGGGTCTCAGAACGAGCGTCGCGCTGAACGGCGACGGGTCCGTGCGGAGCCGGCCCGATTCTGTCGACGAGACGAATATGTACATCTATGCGGCGTGGGAGATGGAAGTGGACGGGCCCCGATGGAACAAGAGCAGCGAGAAGGCGCGGATGGGCGACTTCATCCGGTTCCTCGCTGAGATGCAGCGGCAGACGTACGAGACGTACCAGCAGCGGCTGCGCGACCTCGGGTACAAGGCGGTGACGGTGAGCACGGCGTGGTACGCGGGTGGACCGGCCGCCTCCGCCGCAAACCTCTGGACCGACGACGCCATGGGCGCAATCGACCGGCACAACTACTGCGGCGGCGGGGCCGGCGGGCACGGCATCACCACGGGCAAAGTCAACAACCAGACGCATCTCGACAAGCCCGGACGCGGCATCCTGTCGAGCGGGCTGTGGCAGGTGGAGGACAAGCCCTTCATCATGACCGAGTGGACCCAGATGCCGCCGAACCAGTGGAAGGCAGAGATCGCGCCGCTGATGGCCTTCTACGGCCTAGGCCTGCAGGGCTGGGACGCGTCGTATCAGTTCGCGGGCTCGCGCAGCTACATGGGCAACGGCTGGCCGAGCATGAGCTCCTACGTGACGGAGACGCCGCACTACATCGGCCAGTTCCCCGCCCTCGCCTTCGCGATCTACAACGGCCACTTCGCCGAGGGACAGATCGTCTCCGCCCGGCGGCTGTCGCTAAATGAAGTCTTTGCCGGCGTTGATGCCCTGAACCAGACGTTCGGCCGCGTGGGCGGTGACGAGAATGAGCTGTTGGCCCACGGCGATACGCCCGTCGAGGCGCTTGCCGCAGGCCGAGTCACGCTCAAGGTCGCAGATGGCCAGCCGCCCTCGTACCTGGCCCAACTGAGCGACTGGATCACCGGCCGCAGGCAGATCGTGCAGAGCAACACGGGCCAGCTCACGTGGGACTATGCGCACAGGGTCGTCACGGTCCATTCTGAGAAGACACAGGGCGTGATCGGCTTCGCCTTGGGCGGCACGTATGACCTGCCGGGCGTGACGGTCAAAGAGATCGCAACGCCATTCATATCGCTGTTGTTCACGCCGCTGGACAACCGTCCGCTGATCGATTCCGGCCACATCCTCGTCACGGCCATGGCCAGGGACAAGCAGCTCGGCACAGTGTACAACGAGGACGGCACGGAGCTGCTGGAGACCGGCGGCCCGCCCCTGCTGCTCGAGCCGGTCCAGGCGACGATTACGCTCAAGGGCGGCCCGGTGAGTTCCGTGAAGGTTGTTGACGTCTACGGCGTGCCCACCGACCGGCAGGTCGAGCGAACCGACAACACCTTCCGCCTCGACGGCCGCTACACAACCTACTACTACGAAATCCGAAGATGACCGGGAGAAACCGGGTGCCATGTCTGCGCTCGCGCAGACATGCCTGACTCGAAGGCGAACGTGCTTACACGAACGTAAGCGTGGCGCCCGGCCACTCGGTGTGTCAACGGATGAGAGGCTGAGCATGAGAATGTGCGTGGTATTACTGTCCGGCCTTGCTGCATTTTGTTCCTTCATCCCGGCGCGGGGTGCACAACGGACATACGAGGATCGCCCGTTCGTGCAGGACTTCAGCGAGAAGGTGTCCGTCGCGCCCAGTGTCGGCGACGCCAGGCTGCTGAAAGTCCGTGCGGACCGCAATGGCCGTGTCAGCGTCCTGTCGGACAAGGGGCTGTTGCAGGTTTGCGAGGGTCAGCTCGTGGCAGATCATCTCCATCGGCCGCTCGCGGATATCCATGTCGTGGATATCGAGACGCACGACGGGCAGTTCGTCTATCTCACGGACGATCTGGTCCTGAGCAACGCGTGGGCCGGGCGGCTGCTTGTCCCCCATCAGGTGCCGGACGTGCGACTCATGGCAACGGGGGCCGATCAAGAGTTCCTCGTCGCGGGCAATAGGCAGATCGCCCTGTTTCACAGCATTGAGCCGGTGACTCAGTGGCAAGCAAGTGACAACATCAAACCGGCCGCGTTTGACGCCAAGCGCGGCCGCTTCCTGTTCCTGGCCGGCGATTCACTCTGCCGTGCCGAGCCGGATGGAAAGACAGTGCGCCTGTACGAGGGCGACCATCTGAGCTGCTTTGGCCTGTCGCAGGACGGGACCGCGATTCTGATCGGAACCTCCAAGGGGTACCTGCGGCTGGATGCGAACTCCTTCGAGGTCCGGGGAGAACTACAGACGAAACTGCCGTGCACGGATATCCGCTGCATCAAAGCGATCGGCGGGCGGACCTGGCTCGGCACGCCGCAAGGTGCATTTGTGACGCGTGACGATGAGCGGATCGATTACTACGCATCGAAGCGGTGGCTTGTGGATGATGTCGTCGGCGACATCGCACCGGGACCTGACAATTCCGTGCTCGTGCTTACCGAGAAGGGGCTCAGCATCATCCATTTCAAGGAAATGACGCTGGCGGAGAAGGCGGGGCATTTCGACAGGATTATGCGCCAGCGCCACATCCGCTACGGGTTCAACAGTGCACTGGCGATGAGCGTGCCGGGCGATCTGTCGAGCGGCACGCTGATCGATACGGACAACGACGGGCTCTGGACGGCGATGTATCTTGCCGGCGAGTTGTTCCGGTACAGCGTCACGAAGTCGGATGAGGCCCTGCGGAACTGCTATGAATCGTTCGAGGCGATGGAGCGGCTCTCTCAGATCACCAGCATTCCGGGCTTCCCGGCGCGGTCGTTCGACCGGGCGGGGTACCAGGTGTCCGACAAATCCCGCTGGCAGCCGGCGAAAGACAAACGGTGGGTCTGGAAGGCGACCACCAGCAGCGATGAGATCGTGGGACATTTCTTCGCCTATACGATCTTCGCAGAGATCGTGCCGGACAAGGCGTGGCGGGACCGGGCCGTCGCACTCATGGACGCGATCATGGGCCACATCGTCCGCAACAACTGGTACCTCGTCGATTACGACGGCAAGCCGACGCAGTGGGGACGATGGAATCCGGAGTACGTCAATCGCTTCCCGCGCCGGGTGGGGGACCGGCGGCTCAACTCCGCCGAGATCATCTCCTTCCTGCAGGCGGCGTACCATTTCACAGGCAAAGAACTCTACAGGCAGAAGGCCTTCGAGCTGATCGACAAGTACGGCTATCTCGACAATATCATGATTCCGATCAAGGATCTCGCCCGCGTCCCCGGCATCGACCTGACGACGGAGTGGAACCATAGCGACGACGAGTTGGCGTTCCTGACCTACTGGAACCTGTACCGCTACGCGTTCACGGACGAGCTGCGCGAGAAGTACCGGCAGGCGATCCGGGAGCACTGGGAGATCGAGCGCCCGGAGAAGAACCCCTTGTGGAATTTCATCTACGCCGACACCGGGGCTAAGGAATTCGACCTGGAAGAATCCATCTGGACCTTGAAGGAATTTCCGCTCGATACGATCAGTTGGACGGTTCGCAACAGCGGCCGCAAGGACCTCGATTTCCTGTCGCCGAATTTCCGCGGACAGACCACGAAGACAGTCCTGCCGCCCGACGAGCGGCCGATGAGCAAGCACAACGGCAACGCCTTCGACCTCGACGGCGGCGGCGCCGGCCGCGAAGAATTCGCCCCCGACATCTACCTCCTCCCCTACTGGCTCGCCCGCCACCTTGGCGTCATCCGGTGACCATCCTCGAATATGAAGCATGACCCCGGCCCGAAGAGGACGTCTGATCTGTCACCCCGAGTGGATCACCTGTCGAGCGCGCAGGCGGAAAGAGGGACTCCTCAGATCATCCGACGCCTCCGCAGCCGCCAACCGGCAAATCCCAACCCCATGCTGGCAAGAACAACAGCGGCGGGTGCGGGGACCGCTACCGGGTTAAGCTCGATGATACCGCGTACATACCAATAAGGATCTACGTCATAAGGAGGGTCCTCCCACCACGTTCCCGGTTGATAGTGTGTATCAGTGTGGAGATAGGCATGAATACTATTGTGTATTGGGCCACCGTCATACCAGGGGGGTGGGAACGTTACTGGCTCGCCAGAAATCCAGCCCCATTCACCGTCCTGCAAAAGAAAACCAATCCAGACCAGACTCACATCCGGGCCGGTGTATCCTCCTTGTGGATAATAGCCCTTAAAAGTCTGCGATAACCACGAGTTTTCACTAGCATCATTGATGGTTGCCAGATGACCACCAACGGCGACTGCTTCAGCTTCCGCATTGACCCAATTATTATAGGCTAGTGTAATCGCATACTTATGTCCGTTATATTCATGCCAGGTATAATCAGACAAGTCGGCGAAGGCGACGTTACCTATCGCCACCATCACGACCGCCAAACACGTCATTCGTTTCATCTCCCTGCTCCTTTCGAACTGTCAATCATTGGCCAGCGGCCCTGTGGTCACTTGCCTAGGGCGCAGGCCACCTCTGTTCTCGCCGAAGGTACAGGCGCGGAACGTGAGCGCGCAGCCCAAGCGCCTCAGCGAGCTGCCTGACTTCAAAAACTCTCACTCCATACAGTCCTTTGTGTCTACGGCAAGCACCTGCCCGGAATCACGGAAATGGTTCTCGTTCCCTCCGTGGAAAACACAAGTTCGATGCTACAGGGCTTCTCGCGACCTGTCAAGCAAAAAGTCCGATAAGCCGCGGTTTTCTTTCAGAATGTCCTGAATACGCGTATCACCGAGTGTTCCATCCGCGAACCGTGAGAACCGGCGGCGGCTCTGTCGAGGAGAATGTGGCGATCAGGGTCCTTGTCTCGTTCGGCAGGAGACTCACGTAGTTGTCCCGCCAGAAGATCGGGACGATGGGCTCGCCGGTCGTTGCGTCCGTCAGGAGCAGCTCGATAAAGAAGGCGATCTTGTCGCCGGGGTTTTTCAGTTCCACCGCGATCTGGCTCTGCGGGCCGTGCGTTTCGAAACGATGGGGCACCTCAATCTCGACCGGCTCCAGCGAGTTGAGCATCGTCAGATCGGCGTAGGCTTTGCTTGGCGTGTAGTATTCCCAGGGCGTGACTTTGGCCTGGTAATCCAGCACGTCGGGTTTCGTGGACAGCCAGTAGAAGTTGCCGGTGACCGGCGCGCCGGCGGCGTCCAGCAGGCGAAGGCTCAGGAAGTACGTCGCCGTGATGTTCTCAAACCGCGCAGGCAGAGACGCAAGATGTTGCGTCTCTACGGGGGCGCCCACCGACGGGACGGGAATATGGGCGGCGAAAAACAGCCTGGATTCAATATCGTAGACGCGTACGTCCGCGTGCAAATCGCCGACGTCCGCGTGCCGGTCGTTCACGAGGTAGATGCCGCGGTCGGCGTAGTTGTAGATGAGTTGCAGCGGCTGGCAGGCTTTCTTCGCGCCGTAGAAGGCGCCGGTGGGCATGAGGTACCAGTCGTGGAGCTGCCACCACATTTTGGGCCAGGCGGCGTTGAGCATCCACTGGATGACGCCGGTGGCCCGGCCGCGATTGACGCGGAAGGCCTCGAACATCGGGCGCATCAACTCATGATTGAGCGTCTGCGCCTTGCGGGCGAACTCCTCGACCGTTTCTGCCCGGCCGTAGCGCTTTGTCACCGCCTTCTCGAACTGGTCCAGCGTGGTAAATTCGTTCAGGCCGCAATGGAAGCACCAGTATTCGTCGATAGGCCACAGATGCTCCGCCGGAAGCATCCGCTTGAGGCTTTCGAGCGTGGGCACGACCGCGCCCGGCGAGGTCTCCGTATTGAAGCCGTACGCGCCGCCCCGCCGCGTATCGGTGTACCAGTAGATCGGCGGCGTGTACTCGTAGGGCCCGAGCATCTTCATGCCGGAGCAGCCGCTGATCTCGCTGACGATCCGCTCGCGTGTCACGATGGCCTGCTCGCTGCCCATGCCCCCCGTTGAAGCTAGATACGGACGCGTCGAGTCGTATTTGCGGAAGATCTCGATGTATCGTTTTTCGAGGTCGGGCGCGCACGTCTTGTCGCTGGCGACGGCCCAGACGTAGATGCTCGGATGGTTGCGCAGCCACAGGAGCTGGTCCTGCCAGGACGTGCTCACAAGCTCGATATCCTCGGGCGAGACGACCCCGCCGTAGCGTTCATCGACGGGCTTGCCGAGGTACTGCTCGTGCTCCCACTGGCAGCTCCAGCCGACCATCATGAGGATGCCGTACTCGTCGCACAGGTCGTAGAGTGTGCTGTCCTTGCCCCAGATGTTTTCGCAGCGGATGCAGTTGAGGTTCATGTGCCGCACGTAGCGCAGCTCCGCGTCGATGGTTTCCCGCGTGTCCGCCAGCAGGAGATCATCCGTCCAGCCCGCTCCCTTGATGAGCACCTGTCGGCCGTTGATCTTGAACCCGCGATGACCTTCAGGCGTCCAATAGTCCGCCACCTCGCGGATGCCGAACCGGACCGACGCAACGTCCGAGACCTGCGAGCCTGCGACAAGTCTCAGCTCCAACTGGTATAACTCCGGCGTGCCAGAATCGTGGCGCACGTCCCGAATTACTGAGTTTTGGGTGGCAGCGTCAAGCGCAGCTTGGCGATGGTTTGCCCATTCGCCATCGCCAAGGCCTTCGGCCTTGACGCTGCCACCCGTCTGCGTCGCCTGCATAGGCCCAATCTCAAGAACGTGGCACGCTGCCAAATCGTGCGGCCACCATACTCGCGGGCCGGCGACGTGAAGCTGCGGCCATCCATCCGCGGAGAAGGTCACGGTCTTCTTTTCTCTCGCCTGCACGTGCACATCCTGAGCGAAATGGATGCCTTCGACGCGGCCCTCCAGAGTGCCGCTGACGGCTTGATCGGTGTGATTCACCACGTCGGCAGAGATTGTCAAGTCCGCCTCGGCGAGTGTGTCGAGGTTCAAGCGCGTCTGCACGAAGGGGTTCTCGATGGACACACCATTGCAGAAGCGCAGGCGGACCGGGCGGAAGATGCCCATGTTGCGGTCCGGGGCGGGAGGGTTCCAGTCCACAAAACCGATTGTGAAGTCGCCGGGCTTGGGAGCAATCACCTCGACTGCAAGGACGTTCGCGCCTGGCGTGACCATGCCTGAAATATCGAACTGGAAGCGGCGGAATGCACCTTTCGCCTCTTCGGCTTTGGCAATCTGCCGGCCATTGAGCCAGATGTTGGCGGCGTAGTTGATCCCGTCGAATTCCAGAAGGACCGTCTGTCGGGTCTGCTCCTTCGAGAGCGCGAATTCGGTCCGATACCACCACGGCTGTTCAAACGGCTCGCGCGGGATCTTCTTGAGGTTCATTCCAAAGTACGGGTCTTCGTACCTGCCTGTCGCGACCAGTGCCGCCAGGACCGTGCCAGGGACGGCTGTCGGCACCCAGTCACGAGCGTCGAAGCCGGGCGAAGATACCTTGTCGCCCGGGACATCGACCTCGCCCCAGGCGCGAATCCGCCATCCTTCAGCAAGCTCTCGTCGGTACTCATCCATATCCGAGATGCTATAGGATTCGCGGAAGGCATGCAATGATGACGGGCGATGATTGAAAGATGTCGGCGCATCGGGTAACGTAGTGCGGCAACGAATGTAACGCGGGCAACCGATGAAAGGGGTCAACGACAGGATCGTGGCAAAGCAAGTGGGAAGTTCTGGGTGGCAGCGTCAAGCGCAGCTTGGCGATGGCCTTCCTGGGATGCGGTGCAGCCATCGCCAAGGCCTTCGGCCTTGACGCTGCCACCCGGCCCGACTGCCACGTTTTGTCGTCCACCCGATGAAAGGGGCACGACTATGGGCCGATTGGCAGTGAATGGTGGAACGCCGGTGCGGAACGTCAAGAGCAATCCCTGGCCGAAGTGGCCTCTCTGGGACCGGCGGGAGGAGAAGGCGCTGCTCGCCGTGCTGCGCAGCCGCGTCTGGTCCTACAATGGACCTGCGGAGAAACAGTTCAACAAGGCGTTCGCGGACTACATCGGCAGCCGGTACGCGCTGTCGCTGGCGAACGGGACCGTGACGCTGCAAGTCGCCCTGGAGGCGTGCGGCGTCGGGTACGGCGATGAGGTGATCGTGCCGGGGCTGACCTGGCAGGCGACGGCGGCGGCGGCCCTGGACATCAACGCGGTCCCGATCCTCGTCGATGTCACCGAGGACACTTGGTGCATCGACACGGCGGCGGTGGAGGCGGCGATCACCCGGCGGACAAAGGCGATCATTCCCGTCCACCTCTACGGCTGCATGGCCAACATGGACGCCATCGGCAGAATCGCCAGGCGCCACCATCTGTGGGTCATCGAGGACTGCGCTCACAAGCACGGCGGCGAGTGGAAGGGCAAGAAGGCCGGCAGCATCGGCGACATCGGCAGCTTCAGCTTCCAGCTCTCCAAGCTGATGACGGCCGGCGAGGGCGGGGCACTGACGACGAGCGACCCGGAGCTCTGGGCGAAGCTCGACGCCCTTCGCAACTGCGGCCGGCGCCCTGAGCAGGAGATGGGCGACAAGGGCTCGGGCGTCTACGGCGACGAGGGCAATTTCATCCAGTCGGGCAACTACCGCATCACGGACTTCCAGGCGGCGCTGCTGACCGAGGCCCTGCGACGGCTGCCCCAGGGCAACAAGGTCCGCGAGCGAAACGCCACGTACTTCAACTCGCAGCTTGCCAGACTGCCGGGCGTGCAGCCGATGCGGCGGGACAAGCGGGAAACCGCGGAAGCCTACTACAACTTCTCATTCCGCTACAACCAGGGCGCGTTCAAGGGCCTGCCCGTGACGCGGTTCCGCGAGGCGCTGACGGCCGAGCTGGGCTGCCGCGTCGAGGCCAGCTACCAGCCGCTGAACGACTGCTCGCTGTACGCCCCGCGCACGAAGCCCTGGCGGTACAAGCTGACGCCGGAGCATTGGAAGCGGATCAACCCGAGGCAGTTCGACCTGCCGATGTGCCGCCGGATTCACGACAAGCAGTCCGTCTGCTTCCACCACACAGTCCTGATGGGCACGAAGGCGGACATGGACCTGATCCTCGAAGCGATTCAGAAGATTTACGACAACGCCGAGGAACTGAAATCTGCATGATCGGCTGGCGCTGTCGGGGCAGGCCCCCGTGCCTGCCCTGATTCGGGCCATGCACGCGTGCCTGTCATTTGGAAGGGCAACCACGGGGGGTTGCCCCTACGGGAATCAACGCGGTTTTCTGAGGCGGTGGGCCTTGTAGATCATGGCGGCACCGATGCCGCCGATGATGGCGCCGGCGCCCAGGTTCGTCAGCTTGCCGATGTCAGTGTCGGTGAAGAAGATCGATACAAGCACCACCAGGCCGAAGAAGACCAGGAAGATGCCGAGCGCGTTGTTGATCTGCACGTCGTGGAGCACTCGCGGATCGTCTTGGCTTGGAGGTTCTGTCATCGCTGCCCTTTGTCAGAAGATGTAGTAGATCGTGAAGATGATCGCGAGCACGCCGAGGGCCCAGAGCTTCAGGTTGTGCCACCACCGGGGATTCTCGACGCCTTCAAGGATCGAGGCCTTCGGGATCATCAGCACGAGCAGCCCGGAGACGGCGAACAACGCCAGGAAGACGCCCTTCGCGGCCGCCGGTGAGACACCTCGGAGAAAGTCGAAGTTCAACTGGCGCAGGGCCGCATGGACCCATTGCCAAACCGGTGAGACATCTGCAAGCCAGTTGAAGTTCAACATACCGCCGCCTCGCAACTGCCCTTGGACGCCTTCGGCAACCTGAACACCAGTCCGGCCAGTCGCCCCTGCGGGTGCGGCCTGGTCGCCAGGCTCACCGCCACATTGAGCAGCACGCCTGCCACAAACGACCACCACGAGACATACAGGAACGGGTCCTCGATCGTGAACAGGCGGCCTTTGAAGATGTAGAGCAGGGCCGAGGTGGATATGCCTCCGACCAGCCCGACCAGGCCGCCCCATTGCGTGGCGCGGGGCCAGAACATGCCCAGCAGCAGGATAGAGAAGACCGGCCCCTGGAAGAACGATAGGAATGTCTGAATGGCCACGTAGATACCCGGGAACAGCTTGCTCAACGGCGAGGTGATGACGCCGAAGATCAGCAGGACCACCGTGGCGAATTGCCCCACGACCATGTAATGACGGTCGCTGGCACTTTTCTTTAGGAACCTCTCGTAAACGTCCTTCGTCCAGAGGGTCGCCGTGGAATTGAGGATCGAATCGATGGTGGACATCAGTGCGGCCAGAAAGCCGGCAAACAGCAGGCCGCGAAGTCCGGGCGGCAGCAGGTTCTTCACCAGCAAGGGAAAAGCCTGGTCCCCATCTGTCATGCCGGGGTATGTGGCGAGGGCGATCAGCCCCGGAAACATGACCAGCACGGGGATGAACATCTTGAAAAACGCCCCGCAGAGCATGCTCGCCTTGGCGTGCCAGACGCTCTTGGTGGCTAAGCAACGTTGCACGATGGCCTGGTTGCCGATCATGTACGCGTTGGACATGACGAGAGTCAGTCCGAAGAGGATTCCCGTCCACGGAAATGGCGTCTGTGTATCCGCGGGCAGGATCAGCTTGAAGTGGTTCTGATAGGCATCGCCCATGACCGAGATCTTATCCGCCAGACCGCCCAAGCCTCCGACATGGTAGAACCCGACGACCAGGACAGCGGCCCCGCCCACGAACATGAGGATCATCTGCACAACATCGGTCATCACTACGGCGGTCAAGCCGCCATAGAAGGTGTAGAGGCCAACGACAATCGCTGTCACGATGATGGAGAACCAGGGATCCCAGCCCATCAGAGGCTTGAACATGACGGCCGTCGCCCAGAACAGCACGCCCAGATCGAGGGCAAAGAAAATGATCCAAGTCATAGACGCCAGAGCGCGAACGCCGTCATTGTAGCGCCGGCCGAGATACTCCGGGATCGTATACAGGCCGGCCTTCCAAAAATACGGGATGAAGATGAAGGCCGCCAGAAGCATGGCCGGCATCGAGCCCAGCCAGTCGAAATTGCCGACGGCCATCCCGAAGCGGTAGGACTGGCCTGAGACGCCCACAAAGTCCATCGCGCTGATGTCCGTGGCGACGATGGACATGCCGACGGCCCAGAACGGCAGAGTCTTGCCCGACAGGAAGAAATCGTCGGCGGAGCGCACGAACCTCGCGAAGTACAAGCCCAGCACCATGATGCCCACGAGGTAGGCGATGACGACGAAGTAGTCGATCCCATGCAGCATAGCCAGCGACTCCGGATTCGGTTGCCGGCCGCCGGTCACCCGCGGCGAGTGACTGCCGGCCGGTCACGACGGTCCAACATCAGTTCCGTTGGGCCGGTATCATACTGCCGGACACCGCCGGCCGCAACGGAAACTGCGATGCCATCCGGATTGGGGTCAGTTTCTTGGGAGGGATGCCGACAACTAATTGACGATCTGCTTCCAGCTCCGGGGCGACAGCTTCATGCCATCGACGTAGGTGTACCATTTCGGCGGGCAGGCATACAGGCTGGCGTTGTATGTGATCGTGTTCGCCTCCTCGCAGGACACGGAGCCGTTGCAGATCACCGCGCCGACGATGCGGGCGGTCTGTTGAAGTCGCAGCGAGCCCTCGATATGCACCAGGCCGCGGATCTCGTTGGGGTATGTATCGGTTTTGTCCGCGTCCGTCACACCCTCGTAAGGCGCGCCGCTCGGATTGAAGTTCATCTTCAAGGTGGCCTCCGAGAGCAGCGTGGTCCCACTGGTGCACCGGAGGACGGCGTTGCCAACCACCAGCAGGGCAGGGAAGTCGGACCGATAGGTCTGCCAGCAGACGGCGTTGTCCACGGTCACGGTCCCGGTGCCCACTTGGACGACCAGCGTGCCGTAAATCCGGCAATCGCGGATCGTCAGGTTGGCGTTGCCGGTGTTGATCACGTAAAGGCCATTGGGGTCAGCCGTCCCATAGGGGTTGTACCCGGGGGCGAGGACGACCTTCTCGATGGTTGCTCTGGAGGCGATGACCGTGGCCTTGGCCGCGTATTTGGAGATCACGTCGGCATCGGGCATGCGCTTGACGGGTCCCGGCACGGTCGGAGTGCCCGTGATAGTGCCCGTATGCACGACGCTCTGAGCCTCGACGTTCCCATCGATCGTGCCGTTATTGTCCAATTGTCCATTCGTCGAGACTGGGGCGCCGACGACTGTGATTTGCTTGCCGCCCGTGATCTGCAGAGCACCCGACCCGTGCAAACAGGATTGCAGGGACTCCAAGGGCTTGATCGCCGGCACGAGCACCACCTGGGTCTTATGGCGGGCCACGCCCTTGGCGCCGATCCCCGTCAGGACGAGGGCGTCGTACGGGGAGTCGGCCAGATCGTTGTCCTGCGGGTCGGTCCCCTGGAGGGTGAAGGTGCCGGCGCCGAGCGGCTTATCCTGCATCCAGGTCCCGTTGGGCCAGGCAGTCCGCCAGTTGCTGTCCAGCTTGACGTGCAGCAGGCCCAGCTCGATGGCGGAGGCCGCGCAGGTTCTGGCCACCGCCGCGTCCCTTATGAGCCGGCACAGGCGCACCTGAACACGGTTGGCATAGATGGAACCCAGGCCGATGATCGCCAACAGCAAAGAAGAGGTGAGCACGTGGACATAGATGCTGCCTTCCGATTTCGGATTGCGGATTGATGATTGCGGATTACCCTCCGCACAGACAATCCGCGATCCACAATCCGCAATCCGCAACCTGATAGGATGTTCAGCGACTGGACCCATATTACTGACTCGCCGTTCTGATTGCCACAAGTGTCACCTGGGGCACATTCTTATAACTGAGCGCCACGGTGATGCGCTTGGCGTTGGACTCGCTGGTCAGGACCTGGGATGGATTGAGGCGGTCGATCCACTCGACCGTGACGGTCTGACGCCAGCCGGTGGAATTCGCCAGGACGGTCCCATCCTTGGCGGTCGGCGGGCTCGCCGTCCACCCGTTGTAGTCGTCCACGTCGTCGAAATCGGCTCTTGTCCCCGTCGACTCGCCGGGCTCGCAGCCGAAGACCGGCGCACCGCCGGGGTCCTTGTAGTTCTGCTGGAGGATTTCCGAGAGGAGCAAATCGGCGAGCAACCGGCCCTGACTGGTCAGGGCGGCCTGGCGCTGAGTCAGCTTCGAGGCGCCCACGGCATTCAGAGCGGCCACGAACATGAGAGCGACGATGACGGTGGAGACGACCGCCTCGGCAATCGTGAACGCCGGCGCGTTCGCCCGATTTGAAATGTCGAATCTCAAATCCCCGATGTTGGCTACGCGCATCATTGCGTCACCTCCGGCTGATTGAACATCGATACGGCTGTCTGCACGGTCGTTCCCGTGTCACTGCCCGTGCGCAGGCGGATGTTCACGCGCTTGAGGCAATAGGTGTTCTGAATCTGGGGTGGTCCGGAGGTTGTGACGGTTCCGTACACAGTGTAGAGGAGGGACATGCCCGCCGGCGCCGTCCAGGACACTCCTTTGTCGGCGGATTTGACCAGGAGACTGTCGGGCGTGCTGCCGTTGCTGTTGACCCCGCACAACCGGCACGCCACGGCGTCGGAGATCCAGTTGACGACGATGCACAGCCCCTGGGTCGCAGACAGGCCGCTCGCCTGGGTGAACGTGAACTCCTGCTCCTGGTAAGTCGCCAGCAAACTGGATTCCAGCAGCGTCTTTTCCTCCAGAACGGTGCCGCTGGGCAGCTTGCCGACGGTCGGCTGCTGGAGCTGGACGCGGCACTCGCCGGCGACGGCCCCGTCCGTTTTGGCCCACAGCCGTATGCGCGTGACCTTCCAACTGACCGCATCCGCCGGCAGCACCGGACGAAAATACTGCCCGTACCACTCCGAGCTCTTGATCGGAAAATCGCTCAGGTTCACCATACTGCTGTAGCTCTCCAGGATCGTTTCGGCGCTTTCATTGCCTTGGGGGATCAGCGTGCTGATCGTCTGGAGATCGTACGACAGGGCGAAGTCCTGAACGTTGGCCAGGACTTCCACGGCGGCGCCTCCGTCATATTGTCTCGTCAGTGAGGCTCCGGCGGTTCCGGACCACTCATAGCGGATGACTTCCGGGATGCCGTCGCCACTGCGGTCGGCGACGGTGAACTCGATCATCGTGGCCGATCTGCTGGTGATCGAGATGGCATACTGGAGGTCGGCGGTGAGTTGTTCGCAGCACTGGGCGGCGATGACAACAGCCCCGGTGGGACTGGCCGCATCGGGCACCGCACGCGACGCGATGAGCATGGCCGAGCCGATGCCCAGCATGAGCACCGTCGCGATTGACATGCTGATGACAAGCTCAAGCAGGGTGAAACCACTCTTGTGCGATCGCGGATCCTGGATCGATGATCGCGGACTCGGAATCGCTACCGATGCTGATCCGAAACCCGAAATCCGAGATCCGAAATCTGGGTGGTCACCCGCCATGTTCATTGAATGCTCACCTGCCCTGTTTGACCGTCGACAGCGATCGTCCGTTGCTGTGTTCCGACCGCCACGACAACAGTACCGCCATTGTCGGGCAGCCCCCATCCGTTGAAGACGACCTGGGCGGTGCTGTTGAAGCTGGCGGACACGAGGCGCGCCTTGTACGGGTCGGCGGCCAAGGCCACCGTGTAATTGCCTGAAGTGTTGTCCAGCGTCGCGACGTTTACCAACTGGTAGTTGTTCGCCGCTACGGAGAAGATGACAGTGCAGGAGCCGCAGGTGGTTCTCGCGTACATCCGGGCCTGCTGCAGGTCGGCCTTCACTCGCCTGGCGACCAGGTCAGCCTGATAGCGGCCGGCGGCGCGGCCATAGCGGGGCACAGCCATGGCGGCGACAATGGCGATAATCGCCGACACCAGGACGATTTCAAGCAGACTGAAGCCGTGGCTCGACCCAATGCGCCGCAGTCCCGCCGCAGCCCTTCCGCTCCGATTCATCGCCAACCTCAAGGACTCCGTCCGCCGGCCGCCTCCCACGGTGACAGGCAACGGGCCGCAGAATGAGAATCGGGCCGCTGCACAGAACTTCGGCAGCAGCCCGAATCATGCTCATGTTAGCCGCAGGACCTGCGGATAGTCTGAAACCTTCGACACCCATCCTTGCGAAGACTTCAGCGCCCGCTCAGTACGTATTGTACTTGACGCCCGAGTCATCCACGTCGGTATCCTGGGCGTTCGCCTTGATCTTCCCGGTGGTCACATCATAGAGCCACCCGATCGCCGCGCCATCCGTGTCTGAGATCCCGCTCTGGCCCTTGCGATACCCGACGGGCACCGGCGGGACACTCCGCACGTATGGCCCATAAATGTAAGGGCTGGTCTTGGAGGCATTGGTGGCGCCGGTTCCATCCGAGTACAGGGTCAGTTGATTGGCGATGCCGGCCAACGTCGGCAGTGAGCCGCCGTGCTCAGCCGCATACAGGTCGATCGCGTTGCGCAGCACGGCCAGATCGCCGCTCAGCGCCGATTCGTTCGCCCCCTTCGACCCTCGGCTCATCCGCGGAATGCCAATCGCTGCCAGAATCGCAATGATGGCCACCACGATGACAACCTCGAGCAAGCTGAACCCACCTCTCATTGCACATCTGCGATTTCTCATGCGTACTCTCCTGCAAACTAATCTGTTTGAGTCGTGTGGACTACGTCTGTATCGACAAGATGGGACCCCTACTTAAGCACACCCGATCTCAGTCTTCCGGAATCTCCGGATCGCGTCCGCGTAGAAGCCGGCGATCGAGTCGCCGTAGCGCTGAGGCCGGCTCCTGTTCATTCGCTCGTCAGTTTCAGAACCACCCGGGCGCCCCGGCCCTCAAAAACCGCGAAGCGGTCTCCGACGGACACGAGCTTGAAGCCGTCGATCTCCTGACCCGGAGTCAGGAGCCGATCGTCCACGAGGGCGCAAGACACTCGGCCCTCCGCCAGGACCGCCGAAAGCCGGTGGGTCGCCGCGAACCCGGTGGCCGGATCCCCCGCCGCGCCGGGGCTGTCCTTCTGCACGCCCGACCAGGACGATGGCAGGCAAAACGGGTCCCGTACGTCCGCAAAATTCGGCTCGCGTTCCGCCCAGAGACTGTCCAGGCGTTGAGTGACATTGGGTTTATCGGGCGTGACCCGGGAGGAAAGGGAGGACGCGGCGGATGAGGCGTTGGCGCCCGATCCTGTTGAGGAGCCGGCGGATGCCGCCTTCGGCCCCAGCCAGACGCGGTCCACGAGCAAGGCGGCCAATCCGACAACGAACACGGCCACAAGCACCTTTTGACGTTTCGTTAAAGCCATTGATCTCGGCCCTCGCACTGCCGTCAGCGGACCGCCTCACGCGGGGCTGACGGCGCATCGCACGCCACGGCGGCCTTGCCCGGCGCCGCATACCAGAGGAATTCGAACTGGAATTTCTCCGGGGCGGCAGGTCCCGGGACGCCGGAAAGCTCGATCCGGACCACACTCATATCCGGACAGGCTGCCGGAAGTCCGTGAAAGAAACTGATGCATTTTCTGTACGGCGCCCGACCGACCACGGTTATCGGAACCAGATCGTACTGCGGACCGCTGTGCACAGCCCCGGTCTGCACATCGTCCACTTCGAGGCCGCGGTCGGAGAAGAACTGCGTCAGCCCGACGACCCGTTTATTGATATGCGCCGCCGGCTCCAGCTTGATCGCACTCGCCGCCAGCGCAGCCTGCACGCGGGCCAACTGCTCCTCCACGCCGCCGGTGGCGGTCTGCACTCTGGCAATCTTGGTCCGCTCGGCCTCCAGGTCCCGGCGCTGACCGGCCACGGCGGCCCGGCTCTGTACCAGCGGCTGAACGGTCACCCAGTGGAACACCAGCGACATCACGGCGCAGACCGCAATTCCGGCGGCATCGATCTTGTATGACCTGTATTGTTCCGGGATTATTCGGCGCACGGGATGCATCCTCTAGATTAGAAGCGGCACTCGACAACGAACGCCACGGCCGCGCCGTCGAGAAAGCTCTGCCGGGAGCTGCTCGCCAGCCGGACCTGATCGAAGATTCCAAGGCTCTCCAGGCCCAGAGCGAAGCGCGAAACCGATTCCTGGGTCCGGCCAAATCCATGAAGCGTCAACTCGTAGCCGTGGGCGGCCAGCAGCTCACCGAGGGGCTTCGCCTCGGCAACCTGGTTCCACTGCTCCGTCACGGGCCTGTTGTCCTGGGTGAGGGTCACAAGCTGGCAACGGCTGAGCACGGTTTCCTGGCCCAGCACGTTCGAGACTCTCGCGAACAGCTTGCTCCAGTCCGGCTGCCCTCGCATCGACTGTGCCGTCTCCAGCGAGGCAGTGGCCTGGGCGAGGGTTTTGCGCAGTTCGGCGATGGCATCGTCATGCTGTGCGGCCTGTTGCCGGACAGCGGCCAGTTCCTCGCCGACATCGGAGGCCCCGGTCGGATGGAGGACACGTGCCGCGACGGAGGCGGCTCCCAGCAGGACGATATACGTCCCGCAGATCGCCGCCCATCTGCAGAGCCTGGCCCTACAGCGCTTGGCGGCCAATCGGTCTTTCGGAATGAAGTTCACATCACTCATCCGCGGGCCCCCCGAATTGCGCCAGGCCGACCGCCACGGTCACGGCGGGGTTCTGCGCCTTGACCAGCAGCTCCACGGGACTCTCGATCAGATTGCTGGCCGCGACGGTCCGGACATTGAGCCCGAGCCGTTCCTGCACGTATGGGGCTAATTGGGGCACGGCCGCTCCCCCGCCGATCAGCATCAACTGCTTGAGCCCCTCGGCGGGATACTGATGGTTCACATAGGAAAACGGCGCCTTCCATTCTTCCAGCACCTTGTCGAAGTGGTTCCGCACATGTTTACGGATCACGTCGAGCGTCTGGCGATCGACGCCGGCGGGATCCTCGACGCTCAGGCCCACCGTGTTGACGATCTGCTGCGCCGCCTCCAGAGTGACGCCGAACACCTCCGCCAGCCTGGCGGTCAGCTCGCCGATGGAAGCGCCGTCGACGCACCGCTCGTACATGAGCGACCGGCCGCACACGAACAGGATCGACGTCGAACGCCATCCCAGGTCCGCAATCGCCGTGATCTCCGGCACGGGCAGGATCAGCGGCTCACAGGCGCGGACCGCCGCGGCGCTGCGCACGTCCAGGGCCTTCACGTCAAACCCCTCCGACTCGAACACATCCATGACGGCCGCCCCCGCGTCGTGCGGACAGCCAACTGCAAATGTTCGCACCACCGGTTTGGCGCTGTCGGGAGTCCGCAACTCCCAGTAGGCCATTTCAAAGCTGTTCGGCGCCACGTTGTGGAGTCGGGACATCTCCATGCGCACAATCTGTTCCATCGGCGCGCCGCTGACCTTCGAGGGCAGCTCCAGCGCCGCCTGCAAGACTCGCTCCTCCGGCGCGGCGACCACGATCCTTTTGCCGCTGAAGCCCTGTCGGCGCAGGACTTTGTGCAGGGCGGCCGCATCGGCGCCGCAGGTTTCCTTCTCCGGCTCCGGGCGCGGAAGCATCGCCAGCGCGAACGCCCGCCAATGGCCCTTGGTCCGCACGAGCTGTGCCGCCTTGATGGTCCGCCGGCCGACATCGACTCCGATCACCGTTCGGGATGAACCGCCAAAGCTCATGCCCCGCCTCCCGTCATGGCCGTCAGGTCGAACAGAGGCGTGAACATCGACACGGCAATCACTCCGACGAGCACGCCCATGAAGATCAGGATCACCGGCTCGATAATGGTCGTCAGCGACCGGACGATCACCTCATTCTCCTCGTCGAGGAACGTCGAGACGTTGAGCAGCAGCCGGTCCACCTCGCCGCTGTGCTCGCCGCTGCGCAGCGCCTCGTAGATCGAGGGGCTGAACAGAGGAGTGTCGGAGAACGCCTGGCTCATCGGCTCGCCCCGGGCGACGCAGTCCTGCGCCTGCGCGATCAGCTCCTGGTACAGGACGTTGCCGGCGGTGCGGCCCACCAGCCGCAGCGCCTCCAGCACGGGGATCCGCGCTTGCAGCAGCAGGCCCAGCATGCTGATGATCCGGGCGCTCGACAGGCTCTTGGCCACCGCGCCGATGTAAGGCAGTCGAAGAATCGACACGTCGCGCAGACGCCTGCCCTTGGGCGTCCGCAGGTACCAGCGAGTCCCGAACACCGCGCCGCCCATCGTCAGCAGGACCAGCCACCAGAAATGACGGAAGGCGATGCTCATCTGCACAAGGAAGTTCGTGCTTGACGGCAGGGGCACGTTGAGCGTCGTAAACAGCAGGGCAAATCGCGGAATCACAAACAGCAGCATTAGGGCGAAGATCGCCGTCCCCAGCGTCACCAGCATGCAGGGATAGATCATCGCGCCCATGATCGAATTGCGGAGTCTCAACTGCCTCTGCTTGAGGGTCGCCAGGCGGTCGAACATCTCCGTCAGATGCCCGCTGGATTCCCCGGCGGCGACCAGACTGCGATAGATCTGGTCGAAACATCCGTCGTGCGCCTCCATGGCCTCCGACAGCGCGTCACCCTCTTCCACACGAGTGCGCAGGTCTGCAATTACGTCGCGCCATGGCCCGACCCGCGCCTGACGCTCCACGGCCCGCAAGGCGTCCACGATCGGGGTGCCCGAAGATACCAGCACGTGAAGCTGACGCGAGAACATCACGATACTTTTGAGCTTCTGGCCCTTCGAGAAACGCCGACGCCGGGAGGCCGGCTTGTCGACTTTCACCTTCTCCTCAGCCACTTCGGCGACGTAAAGCCCCTTGCGGCGCAGCATCTCGGTGGCGGCCGGGATCCCGTCGGCCTCGATGACGCCGGTGGCGGCCTTGCCCAGTCCATCATAGGCTGTGTACGCCAGCTTCATGCCGCCTCCACCGGTTGGGGGACTCCGCTCGCCGCGGCGGGCGCCCCGACATTCGTATCCTCGCTGTGCGTGACCGCCAGAGCCTCCTCCAGGCACGTCTTGCCTTCCAGAGCCAGCAGCACGCCCTCCTCGCGAAGCGTCAGCACGCCCTTCTTGCGAAGTGCGTCGCGAAGCTGGTGCGTGGCGACCCCCACGTGGATCAGCGGGCGCAGATCCGCCGTCACTTCCATCGCGGCGTAAATGCCCGCCCGCCCGCGGAATCCGGAGTTGTGACATTCCTTGCAGCCAGCCCCCTTGCGGAAGGGGTGTCCGGGCCTGTCCGCCAGGCCGGCGTCCCGCAGCACGTTCGGCGCCGGAATGTACTTGCCGGCGCAGTTCGGACAAACCGTCCGGGCCAATCGCTGTGCGATCACGCCGTTGAGAGCGCTCGACAGCAGGTAAGGCTCGATGCCCATATCCAGGAGCCGGGCCACCGCCCCCGGGGCATCGTTCGTGTGCAGCGTCGCGAGCACGAGATGGCCCGTCAACGCCGCCTGCACCGCCACGCGCGCCGTCTCCTCGTCGCGGATCTCGCCGACCATGATGATGTCGGGGTCCTGTCTCAGGATGCTCCGCAGCGCGCGGGCGAATGTCATGCCGATGTTGTCCTGGACCTGAATCTGGTTGACCATGTCGAGCTGGTACTCGACGGGGTCTTCCACGGTCATGACGTTGACCTCGGGGCCCCGGATGAGGTCCAGGGCCGAGTACAGGGTGGTCGTCTTTCCGCTGCCGGTCGGTCCGGTGACGAGGACCAGGCCATAGGGCTGATTCAGCATCCGTTGAAAGGCATCCAGGGTCTGCCGACGGAAGCCGAGTTCCTCCAGCCGCAATTTCAGATTCGCCTTGTCCAGGATACGCACGACGATCTTCTCCCCGAGCAGGGTGGGCATGCTGGAGACGCGAAGGTCGATGTCGCGGCCCTCCGCCATGATGCGGACCCGCCCCTCCTGGGGCAGACGCTTCTCGGCGATGTCCATCCTGCCGATGACCTTCACACGCGAGACGATGGAAGCATGCAGGCCCGCCGGCGGCTTCATCAGGTCCCGCAGCATGCCGTCGATGCGGTAGCGGATGCGGGTCCCCTGCCGGTCCGGCTCGATGTGAATGTCGCTGGCCTTGTCCTTGATCGCCGTCAGCAGCGCCACATTGACCAGGTTGACGATCGGGCTGCCCTCGAGCATCTTGTCCAGGTCCGTGGCGGGCCGGTCATCCACCGACTCGCGCTCCACCACCTGCACCTCGCTCTCCGCGAGGGACGCCAGGAAGGAGTGGACATCGGTATTGCCCGAGGCGTATTTCTTGATGTATTCGAGGATGTTGGCGCGCGGGGCCAGGACCGGGCGGATCCGGCACCCGGTCACCTGGTGCAGCCGGTCGATCTTGGGCAGCGATTGCGGCTCGGCCATCGCCACCGTCAGCGTGTCGTGGACCTTGAACATCGGGATTGCTTCGAGCCGCTCGGCCTCCTCCTCGCCGAGCATCTCCAGCAAAGCGAAGTCCACAAGCCCATGACGCAACTGGCAGAACGGCACGCCGAGCTGCTCGGCCAGGTGTCGAAGCATGCTCGAGCCGTCGACGATGCCCTGCTCGACGAGCATCTCGCCGATCATCCTGCCGGTGGTCCTCTGCTCGGCCAGAATGCGGTCGAGCTGCTCCTGCGAGATCACGCCCTGGGCGACCAGCGAGGCTCCTAACCGGGATTCGGTGGCACATTCGGTCACAGGAAGCTCCTCACGGCCGAGTTGGCATCATCGAAGTGCTCGAACTGCGGCGACAGGCCGGTCAGCTCGATGACCTGCGTGATGGTCGTATTGGCCCCGCAGATCTTCAGTCCCTTACCGCCCTCGGCCAATTCCGACGCCACGTCGGCCAGCGACTCCAGTCCCTGGCTATCGACGTATGGCAGCGCCGACGCGTCGATGACCACGCGGCCAAGGTTCTCCCGGATCAGCTCGCGCAGACGGGTCTTGAACATCTCCGCCTCCGCCCCGGTCAGCGGGCCGGTTGGCCGCACTACCACCACGGCGCCTCGCTGTTGCGTCAACAATTCCACGTCATGCAGCCTCCTCAACCGCCGGCAGCGTCAATGTGAAGGTGCTGCCCTTGCCCAGCTCCGATTCGACGGTCACATCGCCGCCATGGAGTCTGGCGATGTCCCGGGCGATGGTCAGGCCCAGGCCCGAGCCCTTCACTTTCGCCGCCTGCAGGTTCTTCGACCGATAGAACTTCTCAAACACGCGCTCCAGCTCTTCCTCAGCGATTCCAATGCCCGTGTCGGTGACGGTCACACTCAATCGGCCCTTCTCCGCCGATGCGCTGACGACGACATGCCCGCCGTCCAGCGTGTACTTCAGGGCGTTGCCCAGCAGGTTGTGCAGCACGAGGGCGACCTTGTCACGGTCACCCTGAAAGACTGCCAGCTTGGGCGGCAGATCGAACTCCAGCGTGATGTGCCGCTCCTGCGCCTGCGGCTCGTGGTCCGCCTTGAGCTGTTGCAGCAGCAGGTCCATGTGCACGTCGTCGCGCTTGAGCTCGAACGAGCCGGCCTCGATCTGGGAAACGGAGAGGATCTCCGAGACGCTGCGCTCCAACCGCTGGGTCTCCTCGTTGATGATGTTCAGGTCGTTGCCCGTGGCGACCGGATCGCGCTCGCACCGCTCGAGAGCCTCCTCGACCAGCAGGCGGATGTTTGTCAGCGGCGTCCGCAGCTCGTGTGCGGCCTTGGCGAGGAACGTGTTCATCGCCTCTCCGGCGACCCTCTGCTGCGTGACATCCTCGATGGTCACCAGCCCGAAATGCGAGTCCTCCTGCCGGACCGGACAGACGGTGAATCTCAGCACGCCCGCCTTGCTCGACCCGTCGTGCTCCACCTCGATCACGGTCCGCTTCGAGGCGGGATTGGCGACCACGTCGCGGATCCCCGCGAGCACGCGCTGGTCGCTGATCGCGGTGGAGATATCCGCGTGCACTATCTGCGGCCGCTGCGTCTGGAGCAACACGGCCGCGGCCCCATTGACGTGGGCCACCTGCATCTGGTCATCCACAAAGATCAACCCGTACGGCACCGCGTCGAACGCCCCCTCCAGCCCGTCCGCTGTCCCGGACCTCTCCTGAATCGCCTCTTTCACCTGCTCGATGGCCGTGCACACCTGCATGCTCTGCCTCTCCCCGAGCAGCCTGTTCCACGCCACCGCCTCCAGACCCAGCTTCGGATCCAGCTCCAGCGTCGAGAGCTCCGCACGATCGTCCGTGACAGCCAGCAGAATCTCGTGAATGGCGCCGATCGCTTTGAGCCGGAAGCGCGCGTGACGGTGGACCAGCAGCATGCTGGCCAGTGCCAGGCAGGCAATGGCCATTTGGGTCGTCTGGGGTGTGAAGCCCGCATTCAACGGGTCGTCAAGCTCTCCGGCAATCTCCAGCGTGGCGCTGCCCCGCCGGGGGACAACCAGGGGAAACGTGAGCGCGGCCGTATGCTTCGTGAATTCCTCCGTCTCGCGCGACACTTGATCTTCCCAAGACTGCGGCAATTGCAGGACGTTGATCCGGGCAGGTTCGGCATCCGCGAGGATCCCGCCGTTGGGCAACACGATGCGGCAGGACTTCAGGCGGTGCTCCGTGCCGGCCTCCACCAGCACGCGCCGCAACGCCGACAGCTCGTCGTTCGCCATCAGCATCTCCGCCGCCTTGGCCAGGACGCTCCCGATCGCCTTGAGGTGCTGCACCCCTGCCTTCTGCTTCACGTCCCGCTCGAACTGGATGTTATTCCACACCGAGGCGACGAGGCTGAACAGGAAGACACTGACGACCGTGAAGATCAGCACGGCGAACCACGAGTCGCCGCGCAGCAAGTCCCGACGCATGGTAGACAGCCGTCTCACAACGGGCTTATCTGTTTCCATTGAGCTCACCTCATACTTCTTTCTCTGGGTATGCCTCTGTTCTTTCGGCCGTCTCCGCCACGACTTTAAGGGATTGCTGGGCCCATTTCCCTGCGGAGTGGCACCGTCACGGCAGGGCGCCGGGCTGGGGCCGATAATGGCCTGCCTCCCGCGCCAGGGTTGACACGACCGGAGCAATGGTGTGCAATGTCTCCGGGCTCTTATGAGGCCCCGCGCGATCGTGACATCAAGGCCGGCTGCAACCGCTGCCGATTGGGAGCTGGAGTATGAAGAACACCTGGATCGTCTGCCTGAGCGTTGCCGTGACACTGCTGTTCCTGACGCTTGGAGCGTCCCGTTGTGCCGCCGCGTCCGATATCGATCTGATCCTCTATAATGGCAGGATTGTCACGGTCGACGCGAGCTTTTCCATCCAGCAGGCGATGGCCGTCAGGGACAATCGGATCGAGGCGGTCGGCAGCAACGAGGACATCCTGCGCCGCAAGACCGTGCGGACGCAGGTGCTGGACCTCGCGGGCAAAATGGTCCTGCCCGGCCTGATCGATACGCACGTCCATGCCTGCGACGCCTCGATGACAGAATTCGATCACCCTATCGCGCAAATGGACTCGATCCCCGATATATTGGACTATGTCCGCGGCCGGGCCGGGGTCCTTCAGGACGGACAGTGGATCGTCCTCCAGCAGGTCTTCATCACCCGGCTGCGAGAGCAGCGCTACCCGACGCGCCAGGAGTTGGACGCCGCCGGCCCGCAGAATCCGGTGGTCTTTCGCACCGGGCCCGACGCCTCGCTCAACACCCTGGCCCTGAAGCTCAGCCAGATCGACAAGGACTTCCGCGTCACCGACGGCGGTCCCGGCTACGCGGAGAAGGACCCGCGGACAGGCGAGCCCACGGGCATCCTGCGCGGCTGCAACCGCTGCATCAAGGAACGTCCCTCAGGCCGGACGCCCACGCCGAAAGACCGCTACGACCGTCTCCTGATGCTGCTCAAAGATTATAGCTCCGTCGGCATCACCGGCGTCTGCGAGGGCGATGCCGGCGAGGCGGATCTGCAACTCTATCAGAAGATGCTTGACCGCGCCGACCTGCCGGTGCGCGTCGCCGCTCAGTACCACATCGAGACGATCGGACCCCTCGAGGACATCCAGAACCAGATCCGTGCCGTCGCTCGACATCCACTACGCCGGGGCGGCCCCATGCTCCGCATTATCGGTATCAAGAACTACTTGGACGGCGGCATGCTCACCGGCAGCGCCTACATGAGAGAGCCCTGGGGCGTCAGCAAGGTTTACGCCATCAGCGATCCGAACTATCGTGGCGTACTGTTCATCCCGAGGGACCGGCTCCTGCCCATCGTGCGGACCGCCACCGAGTGCGGGCTGCAATACACCGCCCACACGGTTGGCGATGGCGCCGTCGATGCCCTGCTCGACGTCTATGAGGAGATCGACCGGACCACGCCGATCAAGGATCTGCGTCACTGCATCACGCACTGCAACTTCATGACGCCCGAGTCCATCGACAAGGTTGCGAAACTCGGCGTGATTCCGCTCATACAGCCCGCATGGCTGTATCTCGACGCCCGGACGCTGACCGCGCATTTCGGGTACGATCGCCTCCGCTACTTCCAGCCGCTGCGAAGCATCTTCCAGGCCGGCGGCGTCGCCGCGGGCGGGTCCGACCACATGCAAAAGATCGGCTCGCTCCGCTCCAACAACCCGTACAATCCGTTTCTGGCGATGAGCACCGCGGTCACGCGGCGAGCCAGGTGGTACGAGGGACAACTGCACCCGGAGGAGGCGATCAGCCGCGACCTGGCCATCCGCTTTTACACGATCTGCTGCGCCCGCGCCCTGTTCCAGGACGAGCTCGTCGGCTCGCTGGAAGCGGGCAAGCTCGCCGACTTCATCGTGCTCGACAGGGACCTGCTCACCTGTCCGGAGGACGCGATCAAGGACACACAGGTCCTGCAAACCTATATGGACGGCCGGCTCGTGTTCAAACGCTGAGGCCCGGGCCGGGGCAGGCAATTGTGGAGGGTCGCTCGTGGTGCAGATTCGCCGGGCTAACGAGGATGACTTCGACGACCTGCTCGCCATCGAAGACGCGTGCTTCAGCATCTACTACTACGGGCAGTACAAATTCGGCGAGACCGAATTCCTGTACTACCTTCACAATCCTCAGAGCATCTTCCTGGCCGCTGCGGACGATATGCACGTGGTGGGCTACACCGCCGCCATAGTGCGCCGGGCCAGGACAGCGCCGGCCGCACACATCGAGAGCATCGCTGTGCTGCCGCAGCACCAGCAGAAAGGGATCGGCGGCCAGCTCCTCCAAGCCGTGATGGATGAAGCCCGGCAGCGCCATTGCGACCGGGCCGTGCTCGAAGTCGCCACGCCAAACGAAGAGGGCATCGCCTTCTTCAAGAAGCACGGATTTCGGGAGGCCGGCAAACTGCCCAACTACTACGGCCGCGGCCTCGACGGCACCCTGATGCGCGCCGACCTCTGACCGCCGCGTTACTTCGTCCGCCGGGCAAAGGCGAACAGCGTGCTGCGGAAGAGGCTCGGCGCGAGCCGCTGGTGAATCACCGCGCATAGGTAGGACAATCGCGAGAACGACAGATGATACGGCTCGGCCTCCCAGGCGTAAACGCAGTGCTCGAAGCCGTACGCCTCCAGCATCCTGCGAATCCGCCCCCTTGTATTGCAGCGGTACACCGTGGGAAAGGCATCTTCTTCCCTTCGATGCGCATCAAGCGCCTTGTGCAGGACCGCCTTGTGCAGCCGATCCGGAATCAGTCGCGCAAGCAGGCTGATGTAGTTGAGCGAGTTGGACGTGCGAATGCACAGGAATCCGCCCGGCCGGATCACCCGCCGACATTCGGCAAAGAAAGCCTCCGGATCGCGGACGTGCTCCAGGACGCTGTCGCAGACGCACATATCGATTGACCCATCGTTCACAGGCCAGCGATCTGCCTCGATCCGCCGGAATTCATCGATAAAGGGATTCTCCGCCGCCCGCTCCTCGACATCGATCCCTATAACCCGCCTGCACTTGCCCTTGAAAACTCGAACCTCTCTCCTCACCCGCACCGGATCTTCGCCGTGCGCGCCCCGTCCGCAGCCAACGTCCAGCACCGTGGAGGCCGGTTCCACCAGCGACTGCACCCGAACGTAGAAGGCGATGGTACCATCCACGCGCGTAAAGCCGCCGAACCGGCTTTCCGGATAATACAGGCCCATATAATCTTTCCGGGCCCCTGCCTTTCCGTCCTCGCCATCCACGCGGGAATCTCCATCGTCTTATCGAACTGTGCTGAGCATGCTGCCGCTCGTCCACATATCCGAGCGGCGCCTGCGACCGCAGCGATTATAGTAGTCAGGTCCGGGCAATCCAAACGGAAATGCGTGGGTGCCGCCTGCGCGAGATGTCGTCGGAAACATGGCCATACGCAAACTCCTCAGGGGTTTTGAGAGTATGACCTATGGGCCGACTTTCCTGCCGCCGCCCTATGTAGTTCTGTTATTTTCGCGGCATACGATGAGTAAAGGAGAGTTGTGAAACCTCAACACGAGTCTTTCGCGTTATTGCAGGACAGGCCGCCGACGGGCTCGTATGATGTTTCGGAGGCCCGGGAACTTATGGAAACGACAATCGACAACCAGAAGACCATCGAGCGAATCGCCGGGATGCTGGCCGCCAGCCGCAGCATCCTGTTCATCACCGGCGCCGGCATCTCCGCGGATTCCGGCCTGCCGACGTATCGCGGTTCAGGCGGGCTGTACAACATCGACTGCTCGGAAGATGGCCTGCCCATCGAGCGGGCTCTGGCTGGCGATATCCTGAGGGATTACCCCGAGCTGACGTGGAAGTACCTCGCGCAGATGGAGCGGGCCTGCCGCGGCGCCCGGCACAATCGGGCCCACGAGGTGATCGCCGAGATGGAGCGGCACTTCGAGCGGGTCTGGACGCTCACGCAGAATGTCGATGGTTTTCACCGCTTGGCCGGGGCCAGTAACGTGATCGACATCCACGGCGACCTGCACAACCTGCGGTGCACGCGCTGCCGATATCGCCAGACCGTGCCCGACTACAGTGGATTGACCTTGCCGCCGCGATGCCCGAGGTGCCAGACGATTCTGCGGCCGGACGTCGTCCTGTTCGGCGAAACACTGCCTATGGAGAAACTGCTGCCGCTGTTCCTGGAGCTCGACCGCGGCTTCGACCTGGTGTTCACGGTGGGCACCAGCAGCGTGTTCACCTACGTGGCCGAGCCGGTCCGCATGGCCGCACAGCTCGGCCGGCCCACCGTCGAGATCAATCCTGAAACCAGTGAGGTCTCCGACCTCGTCGATGTCCGCCTGCCTATGCGAGCCGCCCCCGCCCTCGACGCCATCTGGCAAGCCTACCGCCAGCGCGCCACCTCCCGCAGCGCGTGACGCCTCCCCTCGCGCAGGCAACGAGAAAGACATTCCCCCGGCGGCGGATTCCGGGTATTCTGGTTGCGTCGGCCCGGGTGACGGGCCTGATACCGATTCCAGTTGCGTTCTTCGTAGCCAATAGCAGTAATCCGGGTGGCATCGTCAAGCGAAGCTTGGCGATGGTCTTCTCAGGAGCGGGTCAAACCATCGCCAAGGCCTGCGGCCTTGACGATGCCACCCAAGATACGAAATTCCCAGAAGGAATCGGTATGAGCGGTCACTGGAAAGCAATGGCTGGAGTGCGTATGAGTACGGAGAAGATATCGCGCAGGGTTTTCATTCAGTCCCTCGGACTGGCGGTGGCCGCATCCCTCGTGCCGCTGCGTGCGCGGGCGGGCGAGAAGAGAACGCCGAACCTCGTGCTGATCTATGCCGACGATCTGGGCTATGGCGATGTGAGCTGCTATGGGGCGACGAAAGTCGCCACGCCGAATATCGACAGAATTGCCCGCGAGGGGGTGCGATTCGTCAATGCGCATTCGGCGTCGGCGACATGCACGCCTTCCCGATATGCCCTGATGACCGGCGAGTATGCATGGCGGCGCAAGGGGACGGGAATCCTGCCCGGGGATGCCCGGCTGATCATCGAGCCGGGGCGCATGACGCTGCCTTCGCTGATGCAGCAGGCCGGATACAAGACAGGTGCGGTCGGTAAATGGCATCTGGGACTCGGCTCGGCCGAGCTGGACTGGAACGGCGAGATCAAGCCCGGGCCGCTGGACATCGGATTCGACTACTGCTTCCTGATTCCGGCTACGGGCGACCGCGTGCCCTGCGTGTTCGTGGAGAACCGGCGCGTCGTCGGCCTGGACCCGGGCGACCCGATCCGCGTCAGCTATGAGCACCTTGTCGGGGATGATCCCACGGGCAAAGACCATCCCGAGCTGCTCAGGATGCATCCCAGCCACGGGCACGACCAGACCATCGTCAACGGCATCAGCCGCATCGGGTACATGAGCGGCGGCAAGGCGGCCCGCTGGGTCGATGAGGACATCGCCGATACGATCACCGGCAAGGCCGTCGCATTCCTTGAACGCCATCGCGCCGAGCCGTTCTTCCTCTATTTCTCGACCCACGACATCCACGTTCCTCGCGTGCCGCACCCGCGGTTCGCCGGCAAGAGCGGCCTGGGCCCCCGGGGCGATGCGATCCTCCAGCTTGACTGGTGCGTCGGCGAGATCCTGCGGACGCTGGACCGATTGAAGCTGACGGACGATACGATGCTGATCTTTACGAGCGACAACGGTCCGGTCGTCGACGACGGGTACAAGGACCAGGCCGTCGAATTGCTCGACGGCCACAAGCCCTCCGGCCCGCTTCGCGGCGGCAAGTACAGCGCGTTCGACGCCGCGACGCGCGTCCCGTTCCTCGTGCGCTGGCCCGGCCGCGTGAAACCCGGCACCTCCGATGCGCTCATCTGCCAGATCGACCTGCTCTCGTCCATGGCGGCCCGGACCGGGCAGAGGCTCGGGCCGGAGGCCGGCCCAGACAGCTTCGATCTGTCGCAGGCCCTGCTCGCCAAAACGCAGACCGGCCGCGACCATCTTGTGGAGCATGCGGGCACGCTGTCGCTGATCCGGGGGGACTGGAAGTACATCGAGCCAAACGACGGGGCGAGGATGAACGCCAACACGAACACGGAACTCGGCAACGATCCGCAGCCGCAGCTTTACGACCTCAAGAACGATCTCGGCGAGAAACAGAACGTCGCGGCCGAGCACCCGGAGACCGTCAAGGAGCTGGCCGCCCTGCTCGCCAAAGTCCGCACCGCCGACCGCAGCCGGCCGTAGGGAGCGATACACATTCCGATCAACTGGTGAGCCTGACCTGCGATGGGTCGAAGATGTAGGCGTCGTTCTCGTCGAAGTAGCCGGCGAGGAAGCGGGTCAGGGGCAGGTCGGTTCGTAAGGCCAGCATGAGAGCGTAGAGGAAGACCTGGACGTGGGCGTCGCGCTCCGCGGCGGCGTGAGGCTTGTAGTCCCAGACGCCGAGCAGGCCGTCATTCTCGTGGCGCAGCACGTCGATGTGGCCCGTGAGGGTCTCGTGAGTTCGCAGCAGGCGCGAGTAGTCCTCAATCTCCCAGGCCTCCATCCAGACCGGCACCTCGCAGGCGATCGTATTCGGATTGTGCTCGAGGAAGAACTTCTGGAGATTTTCGTGGCGGCTGCTGACCTGGCTGAAGCCGCGACTCTTGCCGGCCAAGGCGATGATGTCATGACGCTTCACTCGCGTCAGCGGAACCTCGATGCCGAGTCCGCCGCGACGCACATGAGACGCCCGGCACACCGTCTGGCTGAACAGGTGGTTCGGGCAATTCGTGAACAGGGTATGCAGATAGTCCGCCATGGATTCTGGCAGGCGATCCGTGCGGGCCAAGGCCAGCCGGTACCGGTAATAGGCGGGGCTGTGAGGAAAGGAATGCGTGCGGATGTCTGCGAATCTCCGCGTCCTGCAGGGAATGAAAGAGCCGTACTCTTCCAGCCGGAACTCGCGCACCGGCTTCTCATGGCGGCCATGCAGAATCTCGGCCAGCGTCGCCGACGAGAGGGCCTGCCGCCGCGTAGACCACAGTCGCTCTTTGATGGCATCCCGCACCGCTTCGGGCCGCGAAGAGTCGATGGCGATGCAGAGATATTCCATCGGGCCGGCGCCGTCCGGCTCGGATAGCACCGTCTCGAAGGCCACAACAGGGAACCGGCACGCCAAGTCCTCGCGGAGCAGATCGCCCAAGCGGGTGGACGCAGGGCAGGCGTCGCCTCTGGCCAAAATGAACAGGTTGGGATGCGCCATGCTGCCGTTCAGCCGGCTCTTGACGATCCTCAGAGCCTCCGCCGAACCGCATGGCGTGGCACTCCATTCCGAGCTTCGTATCATCTGCCGCAAATGCCCCCAGGGTGCAAGAGAATACACGGGTCAACGCACACAGTATCTACTGCCCGACCCCCAATCGATGTTCACCACCCGTCCTTCGCCTTCAGTTCAAGATGACAGACCCGTCTCGGCACGGAATCTATGCTGAAATGAATCACACTCCTGCCGCGATGCCGGCTATGGTCGCTCGGTCTCTTCCTTCACGACGACTTCTTTCTCCTTCACCGGCTTACGGCGAAGGTAGAAGAGCTGCCAGACCCAGCCGATCACGACCATGACGAGAAACGTGATGGGCAGCACCAGGGGGCGCGGGTACAGGTCGGAGGCAACAGGTTTATGAACGGCAAGCAGGGCGCCCTGCAGGCCAATGAAAATGGCCGTCGTACCCACGATGCTGTACGCCAGGGCAATGACGACTTTCGCGATCAGCCAGACGAGCACCAAGCCAACGACGGCGCCAACAGCGATCGCGACCAGAGCCATCATGGTGTGCGGGCGGATCGCCTGCCAGGTGTCTCTCAGCAGGGCCTCGAATCGGTCGGCAAATGTCTTCGATTCGGGGCTGAGCTTTTCAAGGTAGCTCTGGCGCGCGCCGGGCTCCAACGTCATGAAGGACTGGTAGACCAGGGTTTGCTGTGTTCCGGTGTCGGCCGGCGGCGGCGCCATGTGGTCGAGAACGACGGAGACGTAGCCAGCGCCGCTGACGGCCGAGAGGATGAGCACGGCCAGAATAAGGACCAGAACCTTCTTAAGCAGGATGGCCAGCCCGGCCAGAACCACCGCCCCGACGATCATGCTCAACCACGGGTGCACGCCGAACCGCTGGCTGACCAGCAGGCCGGCGGCCGAGCCGATCAGGGCCCCGAGCAGGGCGACGATGGCGGTGCTGTACCGTGTGCCCGCCAGCCAGAAGATCAGGCCGATCACAAGCGCGGCGGCTCCAATGCCCAGCAGCACCGGCGGCTCCAGACCACTCAGGAGCGTTTCCGTTCGCAGCAGTAACTCATACATACATTTTCCCCCCTAAGCATCGAGATTCATCGCGTCCGCACCTATGCGGGCGCTGCTTTCAACCCCATTATCGGCACAATCGGATGACAATGCAAGCCATCATTTGCGCTGGCGGCCCGCTCCTCAAGCAGAGGAAGGCGTTTCGCTGCTCCCGGCCGTGAAAGGACTGACCACGAGAAAAGGCAGACCGCCGATGCTGACGGACAAAATCAGAACACGATCGAACATCAGGTACTCCGGTCAATCCATGTGAAACTCCCTCTTGACGAAGCACAGCGACTCCCATTGTGCATAGGGCAAATAGATGAACGACGTGTAATGGCCCGCGAGGAGGTAGATCGTCTTCGGCCTGCCGATCGCCTCGCGCAGTTGCCGGCCGGTCCACGCGGGAACGGAGCGGTCGAACATGGCCAGGAACATCAGCGTCTGGTGCGCATCGATGTACGGGCCGAGCCTCAGCGGGTCCGTGCGGACCTTCTCCAGCAGCTCCGTATAGATCGTCTCCGCGCTGACGCCCATGCGTTCCAGCTCGCGGATGTAGTTTTCGAGGTCACGTTCGGCGGAATGCATCGCGATGTCGGCCATGCTTCCGCCGGCCAGCCCGAGGACAACGCATTTGATCCGCTTGTCCGCGCCGGCGACCAAGCTGGCCTTGATGCCGCCGAGACTCAGGCCCAGGCAGCCCAGGCGATTCGGATCGACCTCCGGCCGCGTGACGAGGTAGTCGAGCACCTGCCGGCTGTCGAGCACGGCCTGGCGAAAATACGCCTCGACCTCCTCGGCGCTGCGCGTGTTCTCGATCTTCACCTTGCGATTGTGCACAAGGGCGCAATTGATGCCTCTCGGGGTAAAGCAATCGGCGAAGCTCGTCACGGAGAAATCCACGCCTCCGGCAATCGGCAGCATGAGCACGGTCGGGCGCCGCCCCGGCCCACGGCCCACGTAGTAATCGATGCGGATGTCCTCATTGCCGAATACATTGAGCGCCGAGGCAAACTCGATCCGCAGGATGTCGTAGCTCTTCTTCCGCTTCCTCAGCTCGATCTTCGGCGCGATGGGCTGCTTGGGATAGTCGTAATAGGCCGTCATCGCCGGGGACCTCTCCTGCGGCCTATCATAATTGCGCCTCAGACCTGAGGGCACACACGACCCGCACGGCCAGAGCATCACTCCAGCCAGCAGCGCCAACAGCAATCCGCTCCCCAGGTCCCGCCGCACACGCCCCGTCGCCCGCTCTCGAAATCCCACCATGCGCGAAATCCCTTACCCCACTACGCAATCCATCGCATTCTCCCCCCAGCATACCAGACTCCGAACGCAGGAAAAACCCTTAGAAGCGGAAGGCGATCTGGATTCCACCGCCGTTCTCGACGGGGAAGAAGTCGACATCCACCCTGCTGTCCTGGGGCAGGTTCATGAAGGCGTCGTGAATGAAGGCGCTGAGGAAGTGACCGAGGGCGGCGCCGAAGAGCACGTCCGAGGGGTAATGCTTGCCCGCCTCGACGCGGGCCCAGCCGACGCCGGTCGCGACGAGCGTGTTGGCGGCCTCCAGCGCCGGCCGGACCTGGTCCAGAGCATCAATGAAGTCGAGGTTGCGGTTGGCCAGAGTCGCACAAGAGAACGCCACCGAGGCGTGGCCCGAAGGGAAGCTCATGGCGTCGCTTCCGTCCGGACGATCCCGGCCCACCCCGGTTTTGAGCGATTCCGTCACAGCGCCCACCGCACTGATGGCGCCGAATTCCACCGCGTAGCCCTGCAGTTTCGCCAGAGACCATTCTCCCGGAGTATCACCGCTGGGAGTCGCCAGGGGTGTGACGAGCGCCTCGCCGATCAGCGCGTCGCGGAGGTAGTCGCTGACGAGGTTGGCGTGCTCCGGGGACCCGAAAAGCGGGGCGTGATCAACCGCCCAACTGGAGATCCGCTGATCGAGGTGATCGATCCTGACGATCGCCGCCCCGGTCAACGGTATGAGGGTACCGGGACTCAGGAACGCCTCGTATGTCGCACGGGCGATGCGCTGCCCGTTGATCGGCCAAATAGCATCCTGTCCCCACCCCCGGCCGTTCTCCAGCGTGCCGCAACCGGCAATGAGCGACAAGACCGCAGCCACGGCAGGCAGGAGCGCCGCGGCAGTCGTGCGGGACAACATTCTGCTAACCCCCATGCGACGTTTACTTCTCTGGCATCGACACGACAGCGTCGCGCCCGACCACTATCGTCAGACGCCGCATGGGGCTGTAGAGAAATCCGCACGAGGATTCGAACAAAAGAAGGCTGCGAGTGATGTCGCAGCCTTCGCATGCAACGAGCGTAAGTCTGATTTCACGCCCGGGCATTATCCAGGTAAAGCCGGGGCTGCTGGGATTGCTGAAATCACGAATCACGGTGGAAGTCGACGCCCGGCAGCCCACGTTCGTTATGATCATCTGCGTCAAATGTCCCGAAGATGCTCAGCGGCTGGACAAACCGCTGTCGGCATGTCATCGGTGACGCACACTAGCAGGCGCGTGGATGTACTGAGGGCGCGAGGCCCCGGTTCGCAAATTCCGGAAATCTTGGCACGCCACATATCCCCTTGCGATGCAAACTCCGGCTGTTTAAGGGGTTGCACTCGTACGATGGATTTGGATAAGATACGTGCCGGCCGGCTGTGTGGCCGGCGCATGAGCTTGGGACGCATGAATCCTGTACGGGGTTCGGAACCCTGTCCTGGATGCTGCCAGGGAAAGGTTGGAGAAGCTATGCATAAAAGACAGTCTGTTGCGAGGCTCCTCGCGTGCGTGATGGTCGTGTCGATGGCATCGGCATTGGCCGCAAGGGCGGACGAGATCGACATCCCTTATCAGAAGTTCGTGCTCGATAACGGCCTGACGCTCCTGGTCCACGAGGACCACAAGGCCCCGATCGTCGCCGTCAACGTCTGGTACCACGTCGGCTCCAAGAACGAGAAGCCGGGCAAGACCGGCTTCGCCCACCTGTTCGAGCACCTGATGTTCAACGGCTCGGAAAACTACGACAATGACTACTTCCAGGCCATGGAACGAATCGGAGCGACCGACCTCAACGGCACGACCTCGAACGACCGCACGAACTATTTCCAGAACGTGCCGACCTCCGCGCTCGACATCGCGCTGTGGATGGAGTCGGACCGCATGGGCCACATGATCGGCGCGATCAAGCAGGCCAAGCTCGACGAGCAGCGCGGGGTCGTCCAGAACGAGAAACGCCAGTACGAGAACCAGCCCTACGCTCTGTCGGAGGAGCTGATTCAGACGGCGTGCTTCCCCAAAGAGCACCCCTACTCCTGGACGGTGATCGGCTCGATGAAGGACCTGAACGACGCCTCGCTGCCGGACGTGCACGAGTGGTTCAAGACCTACTACGGGCCCAACAATGCCGTGCTTGCCATTGCGGGCGACATCACCACCCAGACGGCGCTCGACAAAGTCAAACAGTACTTCGGCGATGTTCCGGCGGGTCCGCCGATCTCAAAGCACGAACTGTGGATCGCCAAGCGCACCGGGACCCACCGCCAGACGGCCCAGGACCGCGTGCCGCAAGCCCGCGTCTATCGCACCTGGAATATTCCACAGTGGGGCTCGGCCGAGGGGGATTATCTCGACCTCGTCAGCGATGTGCTGTCATCCGGGAAGACCTCTCGCCTCTACAAGCGGCTGGTGTACGACGAACAGATCGCCACCAATGTCAGCGCGAGCGTCGACCTGATGGAGATTGCCGGCCTGTTCCAGATCGTCGCGACGGCCAAGCCCGGCGTGGAGCTGAGCCGCATCGAAAAAGCCGTCGACGAAGAACTGCAGAAGCTCCTCGCTAACGGCCCGACGCAGGCCGAACTGACGCGAATCAAAAACCAGTACCGTGCCCGGTTCATTCGGGGCATCGAGCGCATCGGCGGATTCGGCGGCAAGTCCGACATCCTCGCCAGGAACATGGTCTTTGGCGGTTCGCCGGACTGCTACAAGATCACGCTTGACCGCGTGCAGAAAGCGACCGCGGCCGACCTGAAGAGCGCCGGCGTCAAGTGGCTCAGCGACGGCGATTACGTTCTTGAGATCACGCCGTATCCGGAGCTGAAAACAGTGGCCTCGAAGATCGACCGCTCGAAGCTGCCGGAGCCCGGGACGCCCCCGCAGGCGCAGTTCCCCGATATCGAGCGGGCGGAGCTGTCGAACGGCCTGAAGCTCGTGCTCGCCCAGCGGCACAGCGTCCCGATCGTCGATCTTCGCCTGCTGGTCGACGCCGGCTACGCGGCCGATCAGTTCGCCACACCGGGAACCGCCAGCTTAGCCATGGACATGCTCGACGAGGGCACCAAGACGCGTAACGCCCTGCAGATCAGCGAGCAGCTCCAGATGCTCGGCTCCTCACTGGGCACCGACGCCGAGCTGGACGTCTGCACGATCTCGCTCAATACCCTGAAGGAAAAGCTCGACTCATCTCTGGACCTGTTTGCCGATGTCGTGCTGAACCCGTCCTTCCCGGAGAAGGAGTTCGCGAGATTGCAGAAGGAGACGCTGGCGCGGATTCGGCAAGAGAAGATGACGCCGGTAGCGATGGGGGTACGGGTGTTCCCCGGTCTGCTGTACGGCCGCAACCACGCGTACGGCTCGCCACTGACCGGCTCCGGCACCGAGGCCTCCGTCTCGGCCATGACCCGCGAGCAACTTGCGAACTTCCACAAGACCTGGTTCCAGCTGAATAACGCCACGGTAGTCATCACCGGCGATATCACGCTGGCCCAGATCAAGCCCCGCCTGGAGAAGCTGTTCAAGAACTGGAAGAGCGGCGAAGTCCCCAAGAAGAACCTCGCTGAGGTGGCGGACAAGGCCAAGCCCGAGGTCTACATCGTGGACCGGCCGGGCTCGCAGCAGTCGATCCTCTTCGCCGGATTCCTCACGCTGCCCCGCGCGAACCAGTATGAAGAGGCCATCAAACTGATGAACAATATCCTCGGCGGCGACTTCACCTCGCGCATCAACATGAACCTCCGCGAGGGCAAACACTGGTCCTACGGCGCGCACAGCATGGTCATGGACGCCAAGGGGCAGCGGATGTACCTCGTGTTCAGCTCCATCCAAGGCGACAAAACGGCGGACTCCATGCGGGAGGTCCAGAAAGAGCTGCAAGGGATCGCCAGCGACAAGCCGCCGACGGCGGAAGAATTCACCAAGACGCAATCCGATGTCGTGCTCGGCCTGCCCGGTTCCTGGGAGACCATCGGCCGGGTCGCCCGATCCGTCGAAGAGATCGTGCAGTACAATCTGCCCGACACGTACTTCAAGGAATACCCCGCACGAATCCGGGAGATGAAGGTGGAGGCTGTCCAGGATGCCGCCAAGCGCGTGATCAAGCCGGGCTCGATTGTCTGGGTCATCGTCGGCGACAAGGCGAAGATCGAAGAGCCGATCAAGGCCCTCGGCTTCGGCGACATCAAGTACGTCGACGCCGACGGCAACCTGCTGTAAGTCCCAGACCCCGGGGCCTCACGCTCCGGGGTCTTTTTCTATCCATAGATCGGCAGAATCGGATGCACGGCCGGTGCCGCCCGAGGTCCGGACCTGCTACGTCCGGTTTTTCTGTGGGCCTGGAAAAGAGGAAGCCCCCGCGATGTGATGAGGGAGAGGAAGCGAGACTACGCGGGGGCTTGTAGGCGCTTCATAATTTCGCCAGCATTGTGCCCCTGCCGCTGCGGACCTGTCAATCCTCATCCGCCACAAATTGGAACAATCGCACCGGAGTATGATACCGATTCCCTCTGGGAACCTCGTGTCTCCGGGTGGCATCGTCAAGACCGAAGGCCTTGGCGATGGTTTGCCCTGGTCCTGAGAAGACCATCGCCGAGCTTCGCTTGACGATGCCAGCCAGATTCGTGCGCCGTGCTGCGGAGCACTCAACCGCGATCGGTGTCAGTCCCACTTGTGGCGTTGGACGCGGGTGATGATTTTCTGGGCGCACTTGAGGGCGGCCAGGCCCTCCTCGGCAGTGACCTCTGGATTGAAGGACCTGTCCCGCACGGCACGGAGAAAGGCCTCCTGCTCGAGCCGGACGGGTTCTTTGTCGTCGATCTGGAGTTGCTCGATGTGCAGCAGGTCGGGCCAGTTGATCGTCGTCAGGTCGAGGTCGCCGCTTTCCCGCTGCCGCTTGATCCACTCGACAACGTTGACATTCGGGTCGGTCTTGATGACAATGCCGCTCTTTTTGAGATAATCGACGCTCAGATACGCCTGGCGGGAGAAGACGCGGAGCCGTCGCTCGGTTTTGAGGGCCAGCCGCGACGCCGTCAGGTTGGCGATGCAGCCGTTGTCAAAGACGATCCGCGCATTGCAGATGTCTTCCGGACCCTCGATGACGCCGACGCCGACGGCGTCCACTCGCCGCACCTTGCTGGCCGCCAGTGACAGGACGATGTCAATATCGTGAATCATGATGTCCAAAACGACCCCGATATCGGTTGAGCGGAACGGATAGGGGCTGACGCGATGGGCCTCAATGAACTTCGGCTCGATGTTCAGCCGCTTGATCGCCTGCACAACCGGGTTGCACCGTTCGGAGTGCCCGACTGCCACTACCGTGTCGTAGCGTCGGGCGAGAGAAACGATCTTTCGCCCTTCCCGCACACTTGAAGCCAGCGGCTTTTCGATCAGGACCGGGATCTTTCGGCGCAGAAAGATTTTCGCCAGCTTGTAGTGTGCTATGGTCGGGGTGGAGATGGTCACGGCGTCCACCTTGTCGAGGATCTCGGAGCAATCCGTACAGGCCTGACACCCATACTTGCCGGCGAGGTCCCGGGCCTTGTTCAGGTCCGTGTCCACCACGGCGACCAGCTCGCAATCAGGCAACTGGCTGTAGACCTTGGCATGGATCGTGCCCATTTTGCCTGCGCCGACGATGGCCGTCCGTATTTTGCTCGTGCTCATGAAATGCCCAGGTTTACGCCGTTCTCAAGGTTTCCCGGTACCGGCCGGACTTGTGCTGGCTGCTCTTCAAAATGGAATCGATGATGGCTTTCACGTTCTCATCGAGCCCATCCTGCTCGGCAAGTGCCTTCGCGTTGGTCAGCAGCGCGCTGCCCCGGCGGTAGAGCCGCCGGTAGGCGTCATGGATGTGCTGCTGCTGCTCCTCGTTCAACCCCGCGCGCAGCAACCCGCGCTTGTTCACCCCGCGAATCCGGGGCGGATAATGCCCGCTGACGATCAGGAAGGGCGGGACGTCACGGGTAAGGCCCGCCAGACCCGCGATGAAACACCATCGCCCGAGGGTCACAAACTGGTGGGAGCCGGCCATGCCGCTGATCCAGGCGCCCGTCTCGATCTTGACGTGCCCTCCGATCTGCACGAGGTTGCTCAGGACGATGTTGCTTTCGACGATGCAGTCGTGTCCGATATGCGCCCCGATCATCAGGAGATTGTCGTTTCCGATCTCGGTGAAGGCGCCGCCGTGCCTGCTCGGATGGATGGTCACATGCTCGCGGATCATGTTGCGGTCGCCGATGATCAGGCTGCCGCCTGACGTGGCGGGGGTCATGCCGAGGACCTGGGGGCATCCGCCGATGACGCAGTGGGGGTACAGGTGATTGCCCCGCCCGATCTTCGTGCGACCACTGACGATGACGTGGGAATAGAGGACCGTGCCGGCGCCGATGGAGACGTCGTCTTCGAGCACGCAATACGGTCCTACGACTACATCATCGTCCAACTGCACGTCTTTTCCGATAACCGCCGTGGGGTGTATTGTCGCCATAGGAAGACTCACAACTCCCGTCAGACCGTTTCGTCATCCACCAGCATAAACTTGATCTCGGCCTCAGCCACGACCACGTCGCCGACCATCGCCTGGCACTTGCAGTGCGCGGTCCTGCGTCGCAGGCGCACCGTTTCAGCCGTCAGAATCAACTGATCGCCCGGGACCACCGCCTTTCGCAGCTTCACATGGTCCATGCTCAGCAGCATGGCCAGCTTGCCGGTGTGCTCCAACCGCTGGGCGAACAGCAGGCCCGAGACCTGGGCCATCGCCTCGACGATCAGGACGCCGGGCATGATCGGGGTCCCCGGAAAGTGGCCCTGGAAGAACTGCTCATTGAACGTGACGTTCTTGATGCCCTTGATCCTCGTGTCGCCCTCCACCTCGATGATCTTATCGACGAGCAGGAAGGGATAGCGGTGCGGCAGGATCTTCTGAATCCGCCGGATGTCCAGCACGGCGTCGGTGCCGAACCTCTCGATCCGCTCCTGCTGCTGCGCCATCTCATAGAGCTTGCGGACAAGCTGCTGGTTCAGGGCGTGCCCGCTCTTGTACGCCACGATCCGCCCGACAATCGGCCGGCCAACCAGCGTCAGGTCGCCGATCAGATCGACGATCTTATGCCGCACGCACTCGTTGGGGAAGCGGTAGCTGTTCTTGATGGGCCCCTCCGAATCGATCACGAGGATGTCGTGCGGGCCAATGTGCGTGCCGATCCCCCGCGCCTGGAACTGCCGGGCCTCGACCTCCAGCAGGAAGCTGCGTGCGGCGGCCATGCTGTTCTCAAAGGTGTCGGGCGCCAGCCGATAGCTGTAGATCTGCCGGCCGATTCCCGTATAGCCGCTGTAATCCAGATCGTAGGTGATGTTGAGCCCGCCGTCGGCGTAAGGCAGCGCGTAAATCATGGCGTCGCCCGCACCGACGCTGACCGGCTTTTTGATCACGAATTCCTTGCACGCAGCGCTCTGCTCGATTACCTCTGCCTCCTTGAGGACCTTGACGTACTCCGCACTGCTGCAATCGGGGGCGGGCAGCTCGGAGCCCTCCACCTCGACGAGAATGTTGTCGATCTCCAGGCCGCGGATGGCCGCCAGGCAGTGCTCCACGGTCTCGATGCTGACTTCCCCCTTCTTGATGCTCGTGCGCCGGCTGCGCTCGGCGATATTGGGGGCGATGGCGGGGATGCGCACGGTGCCGGCGATATCCGTCCGCACAAAGACGATGCCTGTGTCCTCCGGCGCCGGACGAAACACCACCCGGGCTTGCTCCCCCGCGAACAGACCTGTGCCGCTGAGCTTACCCTCGCTCTTGATGGTCTTTTGCAGCTTCAAGCTCTTTCACCTTGGCCGCCAACTGCTTCAATTCTTGCGACAGTTTCGGCAGGCGCAACACGTGCGCGACCACCCTGGCCGCCTCTCTGACATCCAGGGCGGGCGACCAGGCCAGTTTCTGGCCGGGCGGGACCGTGCTCATGACGCCGGCCTGCGCCCCGACCATCGTGCCGGCCCCAATCTCGATATTGTCGGCCAGACCCACCTGTCCGGCGAGCACGACGCCGTCGCCCAGGCGGCAACTGCCCGCGACGCCGACCTGGGCCGCAATCAGGCAGCACTTGCCGATGACGACGTTATGCGCGATCTGGACCAGATTGTCGATCTTGGTGCCTGCTCCAATTATGGTATTGCCGAATTTCGCCCTGTCAACGCAGCAGTTGGCGCCAATTTCGACAAAGTCCTCGATGATGACGCCGCCGTTGTGAGGAATCAAGGTGTGAGCGCCGTTGAGGAAGACGTAGCCGAAGCCGACCGAGCCGATGGTGCTGTTGGCCTGGATCACCACGTGGCTGCCCAGATGGCAGTCGGGATAAATGACGACGTTGCCGTCAAGGCGGCAATTGGCCCCGAGGACGCACTGTTCGCCGATTTTGCACCCGGCGGCGATCACGGTATCGGGGCCGATCTGCACGTGATCCTCGATAACGACGTGCGGGCCGATACTGACCCCCGGGCCGATCTGGGCCGTCTGCGCCACCCGCGCGGACGGGTCCACCCCCGGCACGGGAGGCTTGTACTTCGGCGCGAACTGCCTCAGGGCCTGGATCAAGGCGCCATTGACGTCTTTGACCACCAGTTGCGGCCGGGCGAAGCCCTCGATGGGCCTGGCCACGATTACGGCGGCAGCGGCCGACCGCGTGGCGGCCGCCTCATACTTCGCATCCACCACAAACGTCACGTCGCCCGCACCGGCGGCCTCGGCCGTCATCACGGCCGAAACCTCCCGGGCCTCATCGTCGGCCGTGCCGACCAGCCGGGCGCCAAGCCGCTCGGCCAGCTCTCGAATCGTCACTCCCATCGCTGTCTCGAAAGTCCCATGCTATCCTTCAAATTCCACCTTATGGCTTCACGGTCTGATTCGCATCGAGCCGGGCCGTCACTTCCTCGGTCAGGTCCATGCAGTTCTCCGCGTAGAGCACCTTGTGCGTGCTGAACGTCATCATCAGCTCGTCGGGCGTGACCGGGAACTCCGGCTCCGTCCGCTCCAGCACGAGCGTCACGCCCTTCTCTTTCGCCACGTCCTTGGTGATCTTGAGTACCTCCTGGTACAGCGCCTCCATCCAGTTCTTGTCCTCCAGGGACCGCTGCTGCTTGAGATACTCCTGCTGGCTGTCAAGCTTGGACCGCTTGTCCAGCATCGTCTGCAACTGCTTCATGTAGTCGGCGGTCCCGGGCTTCAGCGCCTTGAGGCCGGCCTCGTCGGCCGTGATGTCCTTGGACAGGTCCTCCAACTGGGCCTTGGCCCGGCTCTGGGTGGAGAGCACCTGGGCCCGGTACTGGGCGTGCCGCTTGGAGTTGTTGAAGATGTTGCGGATACTGACCACGGCGATTTTCACCGGCGCCGCCGGCGGCTCGGGCGCCGCACGGCCGGATTCAAACGTGGCAAACAAAGCCACGATACAAACCAAAGAACCGATCACCACTGCTCTGATGCTCATAACTTGTCCTTTCTTTCGCCTTACATCAAGGCACTGCCGTTCGACGGAGCTGGAAGCCGGAAGACGACGCTTCCTTCCTCAAGTAAATCTGATCTCCATTTTGCACAAGTCCGCACTACCAACCCGGCTGCGAGAAGCTGAAGATCTGGGTCTCATCCCTCTCATCCTTGATCAGAGGCACCCCGATCTCAAACCGCATCGGGATCGTCCCGAAGAGCTGGGGCACCGTGATCTGAAGGCCGAGCCCGACCGAGAGCCGATACCGGCCGGTATCCACGGTGCCGCTGTCGAGGAAGAACAGGCCTCCGAAGTTCTCGCCGACCAGGGGAACGACGACTTCAGCTCCGGCCAGGAAGATCCAGTCGCTGCCGATGGGGTCCTTGCGTTCCGGGTGGGCGACATTGGTTTGCAGCCCGCGGGTGCTCACGCCGCGATACTCGAAGCCCCGCAGCCCGTAATGGCCCGTGCCGCCGGCATAGTACTCCTCGAACGGCGGGGCATCCCCGGCGACGCTGCCGGCCAGGACCTTGGCCGCCAGCACGGTCTTGCGATTCAGCACGTCCTCGTGCAGCGTGAAGTACTGGACGAACGTGCCCTCGAGCAGGCCGAAGGTGTCGTCCCCGGTAACCTGCTCGTACCAGGCGGAGGACCTATGGCCCTGCGACGGAACGTAGGGGTCCTCCACGGTCGTGTCTCCCAGTCCGAGCTTCACGCCGTAGAGCATCGTGTCGCCGCGGAACTCGCGAATCTCCTTGGGGGCATCGAAATCGAGGCCGCTCACCGTCACGTTCTCGGCCCGAAAGCCGATGCTTCGCCGCCAGCGGGGGTCCACGCGCTGCTCGAAGCCCACGCCGCCCTTGAGCCGCCCCTCGTCGTAACTCTCCCGATATCGTTTCCAGCTTCGGCCCGTGACGTCCAGCTCTGTCGGCTGATCGCGCCAGTAGGGGTCCACGAACGTCACGTAGTACTGGCTGTATTCGGTGCCCGGCTCCAGCACGAGGCTGAGCGTCTGGCCCGCCCCACGAAAGGCCTTCATCGAGAACAGGTCCTTGAGATCCTGGGGCCAGGCGGAGATGTCGAAGTTCTGCTGGCGGAAGATGAGCCGGCCGACGACGCCGTTGTCGGTGCTGACGCCGACGCCCGGGATGATCACGCCGGTCATCCCTTCCTGGACATTCACGCGGACGTCCTTGCGGTTGGGGTCGCCCTCGGGCGAGTCCACGGGCCGGATCATGGCCTGCTGCGCGACGGCCGCCCGCCCCACGTATTTTTCGAGCAGCCCACCGCCTTCCTTGGGCGCGAGCTTGGCGTTATACAGCTCCCCGGGCGTGAAATTGTACTCGTTCAGCACGTTGCGGACGACCTTGTCCTGGGTCATCTCGTTGCCGGTGACGTCGATGCGCCCGATGCGGAACTGCCGCCCCTCGGCGATCTCGAACTGGACGCTGACGAGGTTGTCGGCCTCCTTGGGCGTGAACTTGGGGGTCTGCCGCGCCTCGGCATCCACGTAACCGCGCTCCCGGTACAACTGGGTGACCGTCTTCGCGTCGCGCAGCGCCACGGGCTTGAGATACACCTGTCCCTCCTTCAACTGCGTCAACGCACGCAACTGGTCTTCCGTAAACTTCGTGTTGCCGGAAAAGGAGATGTTGCCGACGTGGTAGACCGGCCCTTCCTCGATGACGAAGACGATGGCGACCCGCGTGCGGTCGTCGGAGAACTCCGGCTGCGCCTTGATGCTGTAATCGAGGTACCCGTGGTCGTAATAGAAGTCCCGCAGCCGGTCCAGATCGTCGTCCAGGGCGTCCTCCGTATAGTAGAAGGGCCACAGCAGCCACTTCTGCTGCCTGGTCTTGATCACCTGCCGGAGCGTTCCGGCGCCGAACGTCTCATTACCGACAAACTGGATCGACATGATCTGCACCCGGGGCCCCTCCTCGATCCGGTAGAGCAAGTGCCCTTCGGCCATGCGCTCCTTGTCGAGCGAGACTTCGACGAAGGGGTAGCCGACCTTGCGGTAGACCTCGGAGATCGTCAGGCGGCCGCCCTCGGCCAGGAACGGGTCGAGCCGGTCCCCCAACTGGAATCCGAGCCGCTCCCGCAGGACGTGGTCCTTGTACTTGCGGTTGCCCTCGAACTCGATGGACTTGATGATCTCCGCGGGAGCCGGCTGGACAGCAGAGACCTCGCCGCCCTTCGGCTCCACAGGCGGCGCCGGTTTGTTAGCGTCGCTCGCGGCCGCCGACTGTGCGGCCGCAGAGACTGTCGAAAGGGTCAACACAACCGATATGAGAACGAACATAGCATCCTGCATTTGATCTTCTCAGAAGGGGACAGCTTCCTGCTCGACTTGTGCCAGGTTCTCGAACCGCGTGCACTTCTCCCGGAAGGTCAGTTTGACCACATCCGTGGGCCCGTTCCGCTGCTTGGCGATGATGACCTCGGCCGTATTGTCCGGCTGGTAATCGCCCTGGCCGCGGTGATAGTAATCCTCCCGATGCAGCAGCATCACCACATCCGCGTCTTGTTCCAGGCTCCCGCTTTCCCTCAGGTCACTCATTCGGGGGCGATGGCCTTCACGGTCTTCCGGGGCACGGTTGAGCTGACTGAGCACCACGACGGGGATGTTGAGCTCCCGCGCCAGCGATTTCAAGTACCGCGAGATGGTCGTGATCTCCTGCTGGCGCGACTCGATCTTGCCGGCGCCGAGGCTCATCAATTGCAGATAGTCGACGAAGATGGCCTCGACATGGTACATGCTCCTGAGGCGCCGGGCCTTGGCCCGCAGCTCCAGGGGCGTCAGCGCCGACGTGTCGTCAATGTAGATCGGGGCCTCCGAGAGGCTTCCGCACGCGTCCCGGAGCTTCAGGTAATGCTCCGTGTCGAGCATTCCTTTGCGAACGAGCTGAGCATCGACGCCGCTGTAGCTGCACAGAAATCGTTCGACCAACTGCTGACGGCCCATCTCCAGAGAGAAGATCACCAGCGGAATCCTCTCATCGACGCCCAGGTGCTCGGCGATGTTCAGTGCGAAGGCCGTCTTGCCCATGCTGGGCCTGCCGGCGATGATGATCATTTCGCCCTTTTGCAGGCCGCAGGTCAGGTCGTCTAATCCGTAGTAGCTGGTGGGCAGGCCGGTCACGTGCGTGCCTTTGCGCTTGTCGATGAGGTCATAGGCCCGCGTGACGAGGTCCTTCAGAGGCTCCGCCGTATTGGTGATTCGCTTGTCGGCCACGGCGAAGATCCGGCGTTCCGCCTCGTCGAGCTTCTCGCTGGCGTCGCCCGCCTCATCGTACGCCGAGTTGAGGATGTCCGTCGCCGCCGAGATCGTCTCCCGCAGGACCATTTTCTCCCGGACGATCTGAGCATAGTACACGACGTTGGCCGACGACGGGACTGTCTCGATGACCCGCTGGAGGTACTCCCAGCCGCCAATCGTCGCCAGGTGGTCGCGACGCTGCAACTCGTCGCGGACCAGGAATCCGTCGATTCCCTCCCCGCGGTTCTTCTCGAACAGGGCAATGATCGCATCGAAGAGCAGTTGATGCTCGCTGTGATAGAAGGCGTCACGGTTGAGCAACTGGACCACCTCGCCGATGCACCGGGGATCGACGATCATGGAGCCGAGGACGGCGGCTTCTGCGGCCAGGGACTGCGGCATGCTCCGCAGAATCGTCCCCAGGGAGGCCGGTCCCGAGCCGGCGCCGGAACGTGAATTCCCCCCCTTGGCAGAGCCGTTTGATTCTGCGGCGACCGAGCCCGGCGCATCGACCGCCTTCTTCTGATTCCCTTTCGCTGCCACCGCAAGGCCCTATCCAACAATATTCACAAGCCACGGGCCGCGGACCCGCCGCGGACTCCACCTGTTCCTGCATCCCCGCGGAACAGGCAGGCATTCTACCGGCCGGACCACGCGCGGTAAAGACCCTGGTCACAGAATGGCACAATCACGACAGAAAATCAGGTGAGTCATGCCAATTGCGCAAAGGTTCTTCGTAGCAGATGGCAGTAAACCAGGTGGCATCGTCAAGCGGACAGGCTGTGTCACAATTCTGATAAGGAGGTTCTTTCCTTTTTGGCGGAGGGATGTATGATAGGCGGTAGGGTTTTGGAAAGGAGTCCTGCGATGGCATTTCGGCAGTCCGAGCGTTCCCAACAGAT
>Ga0315282_10000670_pt1 | contig 67336 bp, 49 predicted proteins | sample YL17G07_20_MG_FD_203693 | JGI IMG/M metagenome (GOLD analysis project Ga0315282, IMG submission 203693) | Sediment microbial communities from Yellowstone Lake, YNP, Wyoming, USA - YL17G07_20 | ecosystem: Environmental > Aquatic > Freshwater > Lake > Sediment | place: USA: Wyoming | collected...
CCAGTCCCGTCGGTTCCCCCCGCCGGAAAAGCCGACGGGGCCCCCCTCCGACCCCCGGAGCCGTTGACGATTTTCAGGGGCCCTCCCTTTTTAGAGGGAGGGTAGGGTGGGTGAATACCGATAATATAGAGACCTGGGAAACGGCTCCGAACTTAGCTACGGGGGCTTGAGGACGGCCTAAGCGCCGCCCGAACGGGGATGTCACTTTTATTAATGCGTTGATATTAATTCTCGATGATCGCGGTTCCTGATCTCAAGCTGCTGATGTAGAATCTCGGTCTTTTGCCGAATTGATTCTGATAAGCACGCCCGACCTTTTCTTTTAAAGATTCGACGGCCTGTTCCTCGACAAGATTGATCGTGCAGCCGCCGAAGCCGGCGCCCATCATCCGCGCCCCGAGAACGCCTTTGACCGAGTGCGCCGCTTCGACAAGAACATCGAGCTCGCGGCAACTGACTTCATAGTCGTCGCGCAGACCATCATGAGAGGCGTTCATGCGTTGGCCGAAGGCCGCGAAATCATTCTTTTCGAGGTCGGCGCAGGCTTCCTCCACCCGGAGATTTTCACGAACGACATAATCGCAGCGTCTATAGACAATCGGATCGAATTCGTTGCGGTGAACTCTCAGCATCGGCAGAGACACATCCCTGAGGCTTTTGACGGAGGGATCATATTTCGATAAAAGCTTGGCTCCGGTTTCGCATTGGCGCCGGCGAATATTATATTCGGAGGAGGCCAGCTCCCGCTTGACCAGGGTGTCGCAGAGGACGATGCGTAAATCCTCTCGCTCGAACGGAAAATAGCGATATTCCAGGCTGCGGCAGTCTAACCTGAGCACGGATTTGGGGCGGCCGAAGATGTTGATGAACTGGTCCATGATGCCGCAGCGCACACCGACGAATTCGTTCTCGGCTTTTTGCGCGAGCTTGACGAGCCGCAGCGGGTCCAGGCCCAGGTCGAAGATCTTATTGAGGACAAACGCCAGACCGGCTTCGATCGCGGCCGACGACGACATGCCCGAGCCGATGGGAATGTCTCCGCCGAAGACGCAGTTGAAACCTCCAAGTCGGCAGCCCGCTTTCTGGAGCTGGTCGACGACCCCCATCAAGTAATTCGGCCAGCCCTTGTCGCTTTTGGCTAAATTCTTGAGATCGAACTCGTGGCTTTGGCCCAAATCGGGGGCGCAGAGCGAGCATGTTCCGGCCGCGCTGGGGGCCGCGGCGAAATAAATGGCCCTGTCCACGGCCGCCGGAAGGACAAAGCCTTCATTGTAGTCGGTGTGCTCGCCGATGAGGTTGATCCGGCCCGGCGACCTGACGAGCAGCGGTTTTTCATTGAACAGCTCCTTGAACTTGGCTACAACCTTTTGCGCCGCTCTGCCCTCGGGCTTAGTGAGATTTTTCTTATTCAACGGTGACATTCTTGTTCGCTAGGATAAAAACGAGGCCGACGACGACCATGAGCCCGCCCCACCAGATATCGGGGTGAAGGCGGGCCAGCACTTTATTCGACTCGACGTGCGCGACCAGGCCGTAGAGGCCCGCCGCCAAAATCGCGCCGCCCATGATTAAAAGCACGAGTCCGACAAAAAACCAGATCGGCTTCATTTTTTTAACGTTCTCAGCCATGGATCTTGTCCCTCCTCACCAAAAATAAATGTTGAGCAGGATGAAGACGATGAGCGACAGGACCGCGTAAAACGCCGGCTTCTTGAACCAGGGCACGGGTTCAAACGCCGTTTCCTTGGTCAATCCCTTGACCAGGCCGACGAGTTCCGCAGCGGGCTTTTTCTCCGTAAAGAGGCTGACGACGATCGTGACGACGAAGCAGATCAGCCAGGCCCACCAGGCTCTCCAGAAATTGGCCGCCATATCGCTGGCGACCTTGGAGAGCGTGATCGCGCTCATGGAAATCCATTGGAACTTCACGGCGAGATACATGGTGATCGAGGAACCCATGCCCGCGACGAGCCCCCAGAATGCGCCGTCGGGTGTGATCCACTTGACAAACATGCCCAGGAGCATCGTCGCGAAGAGCGGCGCGTTGACCCAAGAAAAGATGGCCTGCATATAATCCATGATAGTCGGCATGCTTTTGGCCCAGTAGGCCGTCAGCACGCTGATGAAGATCCCGACGATCGTGGCCATGCGGCCCATCCATAAAAGATTCTTGGGCGAGGCTTTCTTGTTGATGACCGACTGGTAAATATCGTAAGTCCAGACCGTGTTAAAGGCGCTGATATTGCCGGCCTGGCCGGCCATGAATCCTGCCAAAAGCGCGGTGATGCCCAGCCCGACCAGACCTCGCGGAAAATAGCGGGCAATGAGCATCGGCAGCGCCGAATCATAGTTGGTTTTCCCGGCGTCGCTCATCAAGGCGAATCCGGAATTAGGATCTTTCGCCAGGACGAGGGCGATCAGGCCGGCGACGATGACGATAAACGGAACGGCCATCTTAAAGAATGAAGCAATAATCGGCGTCAGGCGCGCCGACCGCAAATTTTTCGCCGAAAAAGCTCTCTGAACCACGAGAAAGTCCGTCGTCCAATAGCCGAAGGATAGGACAAATCCCAGCCCGAGGACGATCCCTCCCCAGGAGATGAGCATCCCGTTCTGTGTGGGATCAGCCGACGTGGACCACAGCTTGGAAAAGGCCTCCGGCACACGCCTCATGATTTCGCCGAAGCTTCCGACCTCGACGATTCCCAGCACAGAGACGAGGAACAGACCGAACCAAATCAGGAAAAACTGGATGATTTCGGTGAAAATGGCCGACATCAGCCCGCTGAGCGTGACATAAACGGCCACGGTGACGGCCGAGGCCCACATGCTCACGTCCCAGTTCCAGCCTAAAAACGTATGGAGGACCAGGGCCATGGCATAGAGGTTGATGCCCGAGACGAGCAGCGTCATAATGGCGAAGGAAAAACCGTTGAGCACGCGAGTCTTTTCATCGAACCGCAGCTTCAGATAGCCGGGCACGGACTTGATCCGGCTGCTATAGTAGAAGGGCATCATGAAAATGCCGAGAAAGAGCATGGCCGGGATGGCGCCGATCCAGTAGAAATGGGCTACATACATTCCGTATTTATAAGTGTTGCCCGTCATCCCGAGGAGTTCGAGGGCGCCCAGGTTGGCCGATAAAAACGCCAGTCCCGCCACCCACGAGCTGTTTCTCCGGCCGGCGAGGAAGAAATCATCCGCGCTTTTCGTGTACCTTTTTAAATAAAAGCCAATGCCGATGATGAAGGCGAAATAAAAAAGGATGATGAACCAATCGACGACATGGAGCCCGATCGCCTGCATGACCGCCCTCCTCTTTTTTTCGAATTAAAAAAAGAAGACAGAGAAATAGCACAGGCTCCAGGGGAAGTCAAACAAACATAACAACTCTTGATTGACATTGGCCGGGCGAGAAATTTATAATCGAGCCTAAATATTTGGAGAAAAGAGAGCGCCGATGCCGAAAATCGAAGACATAGAAAAAATCGAACCGGAGATCGAAGCGTTCCCAGAAAATATCGCCGGCTTGGGCCCCACCTTTGTCTGCAGCGGAGAATTGACCGCCGAAGAAGATTTTTTGGTTAAAGGGACGTTTAAAGGCACGATCCGTTTGAAAAATCACAGCCTTTATATCGATAAAGACGCCCATGTCGAGGCGAGCATCGAGGCCAGAAATGTTTCACTTTACGGGCAACTGACGGGCTCGATCTGCGCTTCCAACAGAGTCTTTCTCTCGTCCGAAGCCCAAATGAGCGGTGATATCACCGCCTCGAAAATTTCCATTCAAGACGGCGCCCACTTCAAAGGCGCCATTAAAATGGAAAAAGGCCGCGCTTCTAAGCCCGACCCCCATTGATTTTCGCCTATCCCCGTAAAAATCTCCATATATTTTGGTATGGCTTGTGAATTTTTCTTTTTTGTTATAATGGGGCCGATGAACTCCTTCAAGCTCCAGTCGGAATTCGTCCCCAAGGGCGACCAAATCAAGGCCATCCAAGAGCTCAGCGGGGGCCTGGACGCCGGTCTCAGCCACCAGGTCCTGATGGGCGTTACGGGCTCGGGAAAAACCTTCACCATGGCCAATGTCATTGAAAAGGCCGGCCGTTCCGTGCTCGTGATCTCGCACAATAAAACCCTCGCCGCCCAGCTCTATCAGGAATTCCGGCGCTTCTTCCCCCGCAACGCCGTGGAATATTTCGTTTCCTATTACGATTATTACCAGCCCGAGGCTTACATCCCCGCTTCCAACACATACATCGCCAAAGAAGCCACGATCAACGATGAAATCGACCGGATGCGGCTGTGCGCCACGAACTCGCTTTTCGCCCGGCGCGATGTCATCATCGTCGCTTCAGTATCTTGTATTTACGGCATCGGCGCTCCGGAGACCTACTATGCCATGAGCTTCGGCTTGGCCGCTGGTCAAAAAATCAGTCGAAAACAGATCCTCAACAAATTAGTCGAAATCCAATATGAGCGGCAGGAGGGCGATTTTAAAAGGGGCGGCTTCCGGGTCCGGGGGGACATCGTCGAGATCTTTCCCTCTTACGAGGATTTCGCTTTCCGGGTCGAGCTCGATGAAGACCGGATAAAAAAGATTTCGTCCATCGACCCGCTGCTCGGCCGCACCTTCGAAGACTTCGATAAAATCATCATCCATCCGCGGACGTTTTTCTCCACCCCTCAGGATATCCTCGACCTCGCCGTCCGCGGCATTGAACAAGAGCTCGAGGAGCGCGCCGCCTTTTTTAAAAGCCAGGGTAAAATCATCGAAGCCGAGCGCCTTGAGGAACGGACGCTCTATGACCTGGACATGCTCAGGGAATTCGGCCATTGCCCGGGCATCGAAAATTATTCGCTCTATCTCAGCCAGCGAACGCCCGGCGAACCGCCCTACACTCTGCTCGACTATTTTCCGCGCGATTTTTTAACGATCATCGATGAATCGCACGTCACGGTCCCGCAAATCGGCGGCATGTACCACGGCGACCGGTCGAGAAAGCAGGCGCTCATCGACCATGGTTTTCGTCTGCCCTCGGCCCTCGACAACCGGCCGCTCAATTTTCAGGAATTTGAAAATCGGGTCGGCCAGGTCCTTTATGTTTCGGCGACCCCGGCGCCTTACGAGCTTAAAAAATCGCGGGGAAAAGTCGCGGAGCAGATCATCCGGCCTACGGGCCTGATCGATCCGGAGATCGAGATCCGGCCCGTCCAAGGCCAGGTGGACGACCTGAGGAAAGAAATCCTGGCCCGGGCGGAAAATAACGAACGGACTCTGGTCACGACCTTGACCAAAAAAATGGCCGAGGACCTGACCCGCCACTATCATGAGCTTGGACTTCGCGTCCGCTACCTCCATTCCGAGATCGAAACTCTCGACAGGGTGAAAATATTGCGCGACCTGCGGAAAGGGATGTTTGACGCCCTGATCGGCATAAATCTCCTGCGCGAGGGATTGGACCTTCCCGAAGTCTCGCTCGTGGCCGTCCTGGACGCCGACAAGGAAGGCTTTCTCCGGTCGTCGACCTCGCTGATCCAGACGTTCGGCAGGGCGGCCAGGAACGTCAACGGCCGGGCAATCCTCTACGCGGAGGTGGTCACCGATTCCATAAAGGCAGCGCTCGCCGAGACCAGCCGGCGGCGGCGGATTCAGCAGGACTACAACCGCGCCAACGCCATTACGCCCCAATCCATTCAGAAAAAAATCGACGAAGTCCTGACCAGCGTTTACGAGCGGGATTATCTGGACTACACCAGAATCGCCGAAGATAAGGAATTTTATATGTCGCCGCAAAAAAGAAAGCAGAAGATCGAGCAGCTTGAGAAGTGGATGAAGGAGGCCGCCAAAAACCTGGAATTTGAAAAGGCGGCCAAGCTGCGAGACGAGATCGCGAAGCTGAAAAAACGCGAACTGGAGCTGGACCTGTGAGAGAAAGGAACACGTATTGACAATGGAAGATCGGCTTAAACAAAAGATTGCGGCTCTTCCCCAAAAGCCCGGCATCTATTTTTTTAAAAACGCCAAAGGCGCTGTCATCTACATCGGCAAGGCTCACCTTCTCAAGGAACGAGTGAAATCATATTTTCAGCCCACGGACGACCTGAAGGTCCGCAACATCCTAGCCGAGACCGATGACATCGACTACATCCTGACGGATTCCGAGCGCGAAGCCGCTTTCCTCGAAAATAATTTCATTCAGCGCTACCAACCGAAATTCAACCTGCGGCTGAAGGACGATAAAAGTTTTCCCTATCTCAAGCTGACGATCAAGGAGCGCTTCCCGGGAATTTATTTCAGCCGCAAGGTCGAAGGCGTCGGGGCCAAATACTTCGGCCCGTTCAGCCCGGCTCATGAAGCCCGCCGAACCATCCATCTGGTCAGTAAATTTTTCGGCATCCGCAATTGCGATGAGGCCGTGCCGGGAAAGAGAAAAAGGCCGTGCCTGGAATACGACCTCAAGCTCTGCTCTGCGCCGTGCATCGGATATGTGACCGAGCCTGACTATCGGGAAAGAGTCGAAAACGCCCTCTTGTTTTTAGAAGGAAAAACTGAAAAGCTGGCGATCGCCCTCAAGGAAAAGATGAAAAAAGCCGCCGACAGCCAGGCCTATGAGGAAGCCGCCCGCTGGCGCGACATCCTGCGGACGATCGAACATATCAAAGTTAAGCCGAAGTTGATCTCGATCCGCCTCGAAAACCAGGATATTTTCGGACATGCGCGGGAAAATCGTTATCAGGCCGTCTATGTCTTTTTCATGAGGAAGGGCAAGGTCAGGGAGTCCCAGGAAATATTTTATGAAGAGGACCCGGATAAAAAGGACGCCGACATCCTCCGCGATTTTTTGATGGCTTTTTATGCCGAGCGCAGCATCCCGAAAAAAATACTCCTCCCCTTCCGGCCATCGAGCGAGCAGGAGCTCATGACCGAAACGTCGGGCCGGGCCAAAAATAAGATCGAAATCCTCGTCCCGACCCGCGGCAAGAATAAAGACTTAGTTGAATTGGCGGTCAGGAACGCCGAGATTCTTCTCGAAAAAAAGGCGGACGGGCTGTCGCCGCTCGCGGAGATTAAAAAAATCCTGTGTTTAAAATCTTTGCCCGTGCGCATCGAAGGCTTTGACGTATCCAACACGTTCGGGACGGAGACGGTCGCATCGCTGGTCACTTTTGAAAACGGCCGGCCTTTTAAAGACGGATATCGAAAATATAAAATCAAAACCGTTGAGGGGCCGAATGACGTCGCCAGCTTGGAAGAAGTGATCCGCCGGCGCTATCGCCGGCTTCTTGAAGAAAAACGGCCCTTGCCGGATTTGGTTTTGGTGGACGGCGGAAAACCGCAGCTGAGCACGGCCCGGAGGGTGTTGGCGGAGTTGGGGCTTAGCAAGCTGCCCGTGGCTTCCCTCGCTAAAAAAGAAGAAATGATCTTCGTGCCGTCGCGCAAAGAAGGACTCCGGCTCGACCGAACCTCGGCCGCGTTGAAGCTTTTTCAACGCATCCGGGATGAAGCCCACCGGTTCGCGATTTCCTTTCATCGACAGCGACGGATGAAACGAAGCTTTGAATAAAAAAATGCTCTTAAACAAGGAGCTAACATGATCATCGGCGTCGGAATCGACATCATCGATGTTGACCGTGTCCAAAAAGCGATCGAGAGAAACCCGAGGTTTACGGACAGAATTTACACGAAAAATGAAGTCGATTACAGCTCAGGCAAAAAAAGCCGGTTCCAGCACTTAGCCGCCCGCTTCGCCGCCAAGGAAGCTTTTTTTAAGGCCATTGGAAAACGCATCGGCTGGGCCGACGTCGAAGTCGTGAATCTGCCTTCGGGCCAGCCTCGGCTCGTGATTCATGCCAAGGAGAATTTCGGCTTTAATCGAATCCACATCTCCCTTTCCCATGTCGCCGAATTTGCGATGGCCTTCGTCATCCTGGAAAAAGATTAAACGACGAAGACCAAGAAAATTTTTAATTTCGATTCATATTTAAATGAGCAGGCGGACAAGGAAACTCACAACCGTCGCCACGAAAACACTCAAAGCAGCGGACAGGAAGGCGATTTTTTTGCCTACTTCTTTCCAGAGAATGGCGAAGGTCGAGAGACACGGGATAAAAAACATGACGAAAACCGTGAAGACAATGATTTGATCGCGGCTGATCGCGGTCAGTAGGCTTTGATAATTAACGCCCAGCGCCTGGAGCATCATCAGCATGGACAATTCCTTCCGCAGAAAGCCGAAGACCATCGTCACGCCGAGTTGTCTCGGGAGGCCGAGGACACTAACGACAAGAGGCGAGAGAGCCGCGTTAATAATTGCATCCCAGTGCAGAGACTGAATCAAACCCAGGACGAGACTTCCGACAATCAAGAGCGGCCAGGCGAATCGGACGAATGATTTGATCTGGAAATATATTTTCAGCGCAACGTTCTTCGGGCTTGGAATTTTAAGGCTGGGAATTTCCAAGATGAGCCCGGGCGATGACGTCTTGAAAAACAAACTCAGAACCCGGCCCAGGACCGCCACCAACAAGATGTTAAAAACATAGAACCCGAGCGCCCAGTAAGGTCCCAGAAAAAACGCCACCAGGGCCAGGATGATCGTCGTTCGCGCCGAGCAGGGGATAAAAGGAATCAGGAGCGACGTCAAAATCCTGTCCCGTTTCGATTCCAGGATGCGCGTCGAGACAATGGCGGGGACATTGCAGCCGAATCCCAGGATGAAAGGAGAAACGGACTTGCCGTGAAGGCCGATCCGGTGCATGAACGTGTCGAGCAAAAATCCGGCCCGGGCCAGGTAGCCGATATCTTCCAGCAAGGCCATGACAAACAGGAGCGGGATGAAATATGGCAGGACGATGGCCAGGCCGCCGCCAATCCCCTGGAGGAGGCCTTCGGCTAGATAAAAAAGCAGCTTGCTTCCGATCCGCGATTCAAGAATGACTTTCAAATTGGCGAACGGCTTCAGAAGGAGATTCTCCAGCGGGCTTCCGATTTTAAAAATAAGGAAGAAGAGGCCGAGCAAGACCAGAATGAGGATCGGATATCCCAGGAATGGATGCATAATAATATCGTCGACGCGCTCGGCCAGGCTTCGTCGAGCCCTTCTTTTCACCCGGCCGCATTCTTCGAAAATTTTTTGGGCAAGATGATGTCGCTCGGCGGCGATCACTTCGTAAGCCGGCAAACCGCGTTTGGCCGAAAGCTCATGCCGCACTCGGTCCATGGCTTTCTTCAGCGGGGGATTTATATCTTCCATGAATTCGCTGCAGAACAGATGTCCGGATTCAATCATTTGTATGGCCGTGAACCGCCGATTCGCCACGCACGGGAAATCCGTGGGAATGAGGCTGGTCAACGCCCGGATTTCCTTTTCGACGTCGCCCGACCAACTAAGCTTCGTTCCCTGGCATTTCACGTCCATACATCGAAATGTCGCGTCGAGAAGCTCTTTGACCCCCCGACCGTGGGCGGCGATGGTCCGAATTACCGGTACGCCGAGCCGTTCTTCAAGTCTTTCCAGATCGATGATAATCCCTTTTTTTTCAGCCAGATCGATCATGTTGAGCGCGACCACCATGGGGATATACATTTCAATGAGCTCCAGGGTCAACTCGAGGCTCCTGCCCAGTATTGAGGCATCGACGACATTAATGATGATATCAGGCTTCTCCAGGAACAAATGTCTCAGGGCTACTTTTTCGGCCGGGTCTGAAGGGTGGAGCGAATATGTGCCCGGAAGATCGATGATGTTGAGGAAGCGACCGCCGATGTTCGCTAAGCTGTGCGTATGTTTGACCGTGGTTCCCGGAAAATTGGAGGTCTGGGCCTTGTGCCCCGCTATGGCGTTAAAAAGAGTACTCTTGCCGCAATTGGGCTGACCGATGAAAATGACGACCGGCGCATTATTCACTTCCATCGCTGACTTCCACGAAAATCTTTTGGGCAATGCCCCGACCGAGGGCAACCGTGACGTCTGATTGAATGTTCTTAATCAGCAGCGGCCCTCGCAGGATGCCCTGGCCGGTGAGTTCGATCTCATCACCGTTATGAAATCCTAAAGAAAAAAGCCTTCGCCGGACGCTTTCTCCGCCAGCGACATCGACGATCCTCAAGGACTTCCCCCGAGGCGCATGAATCAATTGCATCATATGTTTTCCATCCCGCTCAATTTTCTGTAAGGTCAAATATGAGAATAATCCTCAATTTCATAGATTCCATCATACGCCAATGTCCAGCGAAAATCGAGAACTCTCCCATTCTATTTCGGCGCGGAATATGGTAGGATATTTTTTCCAACAGGAGGTATCATGAAGCATCTAAGAACTAAACTTTTTGCATTCACTCTTGTCCTTTCCCTTTTCGTTCCCATCTATGCCGACGAGGGCATGTGGCTGTTCAACATGCCGCCGGCCAACATCCTGAAAGCCAAATACGATTTTAACATCACGACCGAATGGCTGCAGCATGTCCAATTGGCGTCGGTTCGCTTCGGCGGAGCATCGGGCTCGTTCGTCTCCCCCGAAGGGCTCGTTCTCACCAACCACCACGTCGGCCAGGGAGCAATCCAAAACTTAAGCACCAAAGACCGGGACTTGATGAAAACCGGCTTCTATGCCCGGACGCGGGCTGAAGAGCTCAAATGTCCCGGCCTGGAACTCCAGGTTTTGCAGGAAATCGAGGATGTCACGGCGAAAGTGAAGGCCGCCGAAAAGCCGGACATGACGCCCGCCCAGGCTTCTGAGGCCAGGGACAAAGTCATCGCCGCCCTCGAAAAAGAGAGCACGGAAAAAACCGGCCTCCGCTCGACCGTCGTCAACCTCTATTCGGGAGGAATGTACCACCTTTATAAATACAAAGTCTACACCGACGTCCGGCTGGTCTTTGGCGTCGAATACGCTGCCGCCTTCTTCGGAGGCGACCCAGATAATTTCACCTATCCCCGCTACGACCTGGACATCTCATTGTTCCGGATCTACGAAAACGACAAACCTTTAAATTCCACTCACTATCTCAAATGGAACACGGCCGGCCTCAAAGAAGGCGACCTCGTTTTCGCCTCCGGAAACCCCGGATCGACGGGACGGCTTCTGACATTGGCCCAGATGGAATTCCAGCGGGACGTGAGCTATCCGTTCACGATCGCCAGCTATGGGCGCCGCCGCGCCCTTCTTCACGAGTTCAGCAAGCGCGGAGCCGAATCCGCCCGCCAAGCCCAAGGCCCTCTCTTCGGCATCGAAAACAGCCTAAAGGCGACCATCGGTTATCAGTCCGGCCTCCTGGACAAAAAGCTGATGGAGAAAAAAGCGAACGAAGAGAAGGCCCTGCGCGAAGCGATCAAAAAAGATCCAGCCATGGAAAATGAATTCGGCAAAGCCTGGGATGAGATCGCGGACGCAGAGAAAAAATTTGCGGGATTTTACAAAGCATACAGATTTTTTGAGGGAGGCGCCGGATTCAGCACGTCCTATTTCAATATGGCCCGGACGCTGGTCCGCCTGGCCGCGGAGAAATCCAAGTCTAACGACCAGCGGCTGCGCGAATATCGGGATGCGGCGCTCGCCTCGATCAACCGCAGAATGCTCGCCGCGACGCCGATTTACAACGAACTTGAAATCTTTAATCTGACCGATTCGCTCATTCAGCTCCAGAAAGAATTCGGCAATTATCAGGAAGTCAAATGGCTGTTCAGCGGCCGCCTGGCCGAAGATGTCGCCAAAGAGCTGGTCACGGGCACCAAGCTCAAAGACGTCGAGGTCCGCAAAAAATATCTCGAAGGCGGGCTGGACGTCGTCTATCTCTCCGACGACCCGATGATCAAGCTGGCCCTGCTCATGGATCCCATCGCCCGCGGGCTGCGTAAAAAATATGAAATCGAAGTCGACTCCATCGAAACGAAGAACGGAGCCCTCATCGCCAACGCCCTGTTCAAGCTCAAGGGGACATCCATCCCGCCGGACGCGACATCCACGCTCCGGCTCAGCTTCGGCGCCGTCAAGAGCTACATGGAAAACGGCAAGAAAATCCCTTACTCTACGGCCTTCAAAGGACTCTATGAGCGGTCGGCGAAGTTCGGAAACAAGCCGCCTTACGACCTGCCGGCCAGCTTCTTCAAGGCGAAAGCCGCGCTCAAGCTGGACACGCCGCTCAACTTTGTGGCCACTTGCGACTCTATCGGCGGGAACTCCGGTTCTCCCGTGATCAACCGCAAGGCGGAATTTTCCGGTGTGCTCTTCGATGGAAACATTCAGTCGCTTCCCGCCCGGTTCGTCTATTCCGATGAGCAGAACCGCTCTGTCATGGTTCACAGCCAGGGCATCATCGAAGCGCTCTTGAAAGTTTATAACGCCAAGCCGCTGGTCGACGAGCTGCTGGGAAAGAAATAAATCCCGATAAAAATCAGGCTGAACAGAAGCGCTCCGGAAGACGGCTAGAATTGGGTTTTCGAAGTCTCTCGGAGTCTGAGATAGAATAGAAAAACGAGAACCAGGAGATAATTGACCGCCATCAGCGAATTGTGGTTATAAAAACGAAAAAGCGTCTTTCCCATAATCTCCCTGAGCGTTCCACCGATGACGATAAAATTGGCAACCAGCGCATACTTCCAGGCCGGCGGAAATTTCTTGACATAGTTGAGGAGCAGGACGACGGCCGGGATCGAATAGAGATAGTTGTAGTACCAGCCCAGCGGGGAAAAAAGCGGAATGCAGATAAACAGGAATCCCAGTTCCAAGGTTTCCGGCTTTTCCAGGGCCCGCTTCTTCCCCACGGCCATCATCCCGAGGAAGGCTCCTCCGATCGCCGCAAACAGAAAGATAAACGCCATATCGAACAACAGCTTATTATTCCCGGCGAACAGCTTCCACAGGAAAGCGTATAAAGAGGCGTTATCGGCGACGGCCAGCAAGCCCGGCGTAGACTGGGATAGAGTGCCCACCCATTCCTGAAGAACCAATAGATTGCCGTGAAAGCCGAAGTAAAAGGCCGGGATGAATAACCCAATGGCGACGACCGCCGCGCCAGCCGCAATGGGCTTGAACCATTTTTTCAGAATGAAATAGGGCAAAAAAGCCAGCGCATAAGGCTTAAAAAAGAGCGATACTCCCCACAAGACGCCGGCCGCAGTTTCCTGACGCGCGTTCAACGCGGCGAGCATTAAGGTCAAAATTAAAATGATCAGGATATTGACCTGGCCGAGCTGTATTTCCCGGCCGGTGAATTTGGCCAGGATGAGAAATCCGAATCCGATGACGAACCATTTCCCTTTTTCGACCGACGGCAGGCATTTATAGGAAATCCAGAACGCGGCGAAAAGACCGACAAGCTGCAGATAATGCCAGATGACTTCGGCCGTCGCCAGAGGAAGAAGAGCGAGCGCCGCATAGACAAGCGCGGATATCGGCGCGTATTTATACTGCAGGTGGCCGTCGACCACCCGGTAGAGCGTTTCGCCCCGCACGATTCTCTCCCCCGCTTTATAGTCGACGCGGAAATCGGTCATGTCTCGCTCGACCCAGCCGAAGTAAATCACGTAGGACAGGACGACCAGGAAGCCCCCCAACAATCCATAGAGCGCAATCCTTTTCCAATCTAGCTTCTTTTCCATTTATTTATACTTGTTATCCGGGCTCGCTCGGCTAATTTATTCAAAGCTATTAAATTTGCTGCCATTAGTCAATACATCTCATAAAAAGATTAAAAATTTTATATCTTTTCCGATATTCTCCTTGTCTCCTAATAAATTTACAAATATTTTAGAAAAAATGTATAATTTTGAGTCAAAATTTTGAACTTTTTTAAATTTGGAAGCCTATCGTCGGAAGCGTTGTCTAAGAACCAGGATAGAATTCGGGAAGGAGAATGACGGTGAAAAAACGAGCTGCCTTTGTCCTTGTCGTCCTATCGCTCTCATTTCTTCTGGACGTTTCGTTGATTTTTTCTCAAGAAAAAGAAGCCGGCCGGAATATCGACGAAATGAAAAAAACCGCGCCCAAAGTCTTCCTCGACGGCACCCGCCTCGACATCGATTATATCCGCACGGAAATCACCTTCGTCAATTATGTCCGGGACCGCAAGGAAGCCGACGTGCATGTTTTGATCACGCAGCAGCGCACGGGAGGAGGCGGCCGGGAATACACACTCGCTTTCATCGGCCTGAAAAGCTACGAAGACTTGAAAAATGAGCTGAAATTTTACTCGAACCGCACCGAGACCGAGGATGAGATCCGCAAAGGATTGGTCCAAATCCTGAAACTCGGGCTGGCTCCTTATGCCGCGCGGACGCCGATCTCCAAGATTCTCTCCTTAGGCATTGACGGGAAAGTGAAGCCGACAGCGGTCATCGATAAATGGAATTTCTGGGTTTTCAGCTTCAGCGCGCGCGGCCGGTTGAACGGCGAACAATCCCGAAAGTACAAATCGCTCAACGGCAACGTCTCGATCAACCGGGTAACTCCCGAATCCAGGATCCGCATGGGTTTCTCGGCGAGCCTCGATGAGAGCAAGTTCGATTACGAAGAGGAAGGCTATCACTATCAGGAAACGAGCACGGCAAAATCAAGCTCCTTTGATGGGCTCTATGTCAAAAGCCTTGGAGAACACTGGTCGGCGGGTGCTTTTTTGAATCTTAACCATTCGACGTACAGCAATATCGATTTCGGATTTACCGTCGCGCCGGCCGTTGAATACAATTTCTTCCCTTATTCCGCCTCGACCCGGCGTCAGCTACGCGTTCTCTACCGCATCGGCTACAATTACGCCGAATATATCGAAGAAACCGTCTACAACAACAAAATAAATCAGCTGCTGAACGAAATTCTCACCGTCACTCTTTCCATGTCCGAACCCTGGGGAAACGTCGAAGTCTCGCTCGAAGGGTCCAATTATTTTAAGGATTTCAGCTATAACAGGCTGAGATTTTCGGCCAATCTGTCTCTGCGCATTTTGAAAGGATTAGCCCTGACAATCGATGGCCGTTATGCCGCTGTTCATGACCAGCTCGCCCTGCGGAAAGGCACGGCCACGATCGAAGAACTGCTTCTGCGGCGGACGGAGCTGGCAACTGAATATAGCTATTCTCTGTCCGTCGGCTTCAGCTACACTTTTGGCTCGGTTTACAGCAATGTCGTCAATCCGCGCTTCGGCGGCGGATTCGGCGGACCGGGAAGCGGCTTCGGCGGCTTTTAATGTCATGAGGGCACCGTTTTATTCAATAACGAAACTGCCTTAGTCCCATTCTTTCGCGATTTTCTTTGCAAGACTCAGAATCAAACCTTCCTCTATTATAGATTCAAAAAGAAGCGAATTGGGGAGCCTGAGGGAATCTTAACCTCAATATTGCTTTTGAGTTGTCACAATGCCAAAGGAATCTGGCCATTTTTACTGAGTCGATATCCATAGAAGAAAAATTGGGGAAGGACAATCCAAGTATTCGCTCCGAGAAAAAACCTGTGAGGAGAACGGGCGCTCGTCGCTTCTTCCCACGCAGCGCTAAAAAAATATTCCTGTGCAATAAGCGTCGTCCAGAACGAGAGAATCCCGACTCTGAAAAATCGGGATCGGTCAGAATTCGATCTCGCCCACGGTGATGACTTCTTTCTTCTCGGTCAATCGAAGGGTGATGGCCTTCCGTTTCTCATTGGGGCGGCCGTAGTTCGTGAATATCTCGACCTGCAGGGTCACGGCGCCGACGAGCGAGGGTGCTTGGCTTCCGTAATAATTCGCCTGGATTTTATATACGCCGTGCATACCTTTCTTGAGCAGGTACTCCTCGGGGCCGTAGCCGTCCGTGAAATCCCTGGAGACAGCCCCACCGATAGTGGTCAGCCTGTTGCCGTAAAATGCCTTCTCTCCGGAAGGCTCGATCACCCAGAGGTCCATGTCCGTCAGGTCCGTGTCCCAGGTGAGAATGATCCTGATGTCCACATCGATAAGCTGGACAAGCCTGGGATCGACGGGAAATTCCTTGATCCCTTCCCGACCGGTTTTGGCGATGATGTTGTTCATTTCGACGAGCGCGACGAGCTCGATCTCCTGAAAACGGTCCCATTTTTTCAGCACAACTTGGTAGAGAAGGTCCACGGCCCGCTTGTAATTCTTGAGCCTGGCCAAAACAAGCGCAAGGTCCCGGTAGGACTGAGGCTCTTCCGGCCTGAGCTTGAGGACTTCTTCGAAAATCATGACGCTGAGGTCGAGAAGATCGAGCTGGGCCAGCCTGTGGCCGAGAACCCTAAGAAGCTGGGCATTCTCAAGCTCCATCTCGGCGATATTGGATAGAATCCGAAGTCCGGTTTCTTTCTGCCCATTTTTAAAGAAGAAGTCGGCGCAGTCCAGGAAAAAGGCCGGAGAATCACCGTAGCTTTTCTTTTGCTCCAGGTAGACCGTGAGCCGGGCGTTTTCCTTGGCCTTCCTCAACTCATTCATATAGGGCGTGTCCGGATTCCATTCTTTAATGGATATGGCCGGCTCTCCCATCCTGCCCGTTTCCTCGGTTTCATCTTTTCCGCCTCCCTTAGTCATGGCGGACGGGGGTGCGGTTTCCCTTCTCTCCATCCTATCGGCCGGCGGGCGAGCCGCTGCGGCTACCTCCTCTCTTCTTTCCGCCGCCTTCTTTTCTTCCTCGAATTTAAAGCCATCGGGGTACTTGAAGTCCTTATTCCACCAGGCAACTTTCCCTTTCCATAATTGAAGAATCAGCTCCAGTTTATCTTGCTGGTTCTTCCAGTCTTCCTTCTTCTTCTGTTCTATGATTTTCCAGTATTCCTTGCGCATTTCCGGAAGAGACTCCGGAGGGACGATCTCGTTTTCGACATACTGGGCGAGGTTGTCCAGGACGATCAAAGATGTGCCGGGCGTCACGAGGCCGAATTTTCTCCCCGTTTCCAGCAACTCATCCCTGTTTTTCTCTTGAAATATCATGAGATCTTGGATCTTCTTCTGAGCCCAGAAGATGCGCAGGAGATGGCCGGCGGCGGCGGCGCTCTTAGAAATTGTGAATTTGGATTTCTGAAGACCTTTGTTCTTCCGGCCGTAATTGAGGACGATGTCGGCCTTTTCCGATTGAAGCTTTCCCGACAGCATAAACTTTTCCTGAACCGGCTGAGGGGTCTGAGGATAGACATCCGTGATTGTCCCCGATTCGCAAATCGCGGATAAAAATGAAAAGGGCGTCAGCCCGATGCGGGCCACGGCCGTCTTTTCATCCACCTGGGCCAGGTTGAAATACTCCCCGCCCATCCGCTGCGCCAGGCTCCGGAGGTAGATGTGGTTCGCCTGGGCATCGCCGGAGAAGATATACACGGGGGCTTCGAAATTCCCCGGGTCATCGCGGCCGAAATTCGAGAGCCCGTCCGTGAACAACAAGTAAAAATCCGGTACAGGGTCGCCTTTCCCTGGCGCGGCGGCGGCCATCTGAGTCCCGCCGTCGTACTCGGTCTTCTCAACGGCTTCGAGCAGAGCCTGCGCCTGACCGTTTTCCACCTTGAAGCTCCGGGCCTTTGTTTTTTCATTGCTGAAAAAGATCAAGTCCACGGAGATCGTCCTCCGGGAATTCTGCGCGAAATAATCCCTAAGAATTTTCAGCTCCTTATCATGCGGGACCTTACCTCTCGATCCGGAATTGTCCCAAAGAATGGTGATCCTCCCTGCAGGGATTGATGAGCTGTCTTTTTCTTTCTGTCGGGCTTCCGGCATCAGATCATGGATGAAGAAGTAATAGTCCCCATCGCCTCCTTTTTCGACGATGACCTTCAGCCTTTCGATGTCCGGAAGGGCGACAACCATGTCGGCCGCGAGAGAAGCATTTTTCAAGCTCGTTTGCGCCACATAGCTATCGCGCCACCTGTTGAACTGCAAGCCTTCGGGACCGCCTTCTTTCACCACCGGCTTGGCCAGGGCTTTGATGACTTCGATCCGCAGGGAGAATTCGTCGATCTTGCCCGAAAAATTGAGGGGAAGGCGGTAGAGCGCGCTCTTGTCTTTAAAGTTGATCTCGGAGATATAGCGGACCATGACCGTCCGCGAGCCTCGGGCCGGAATGGGAAACACCCGTGTTCTGAAATTGTTGCCCTTGACCCATTCCACGAGCCCCGGATCGATTCCCTGGCGGACGATCTTCTCAAAGACGACTCTCCCTTTCTCCTTTTCCACGACGACGCCGTCGACCATAACGCCGTTGATATCCAGAGCATAGCCGCTGATCGTAGCCCCCTCCGGCAAAGGAAAATAGAGATCCCCGGCCAGCTGCCGGTTATGGGGATTGCGAAACATCAAGGTCATCTTGGTCTCGGCCAGAAATCCGTAGATCTCGACCACGACCGCAACTTTGGACAGGGACAATCGTTCGCTGCCCTTTTCGCCTTCCGTCACCAGGATGGGCGGGATATTCTGGGCCACGGCTGATCCAGCGAGAAAAAGCATGACCAACACACCGGCGATTTTTTTCATATCGACCTCCCTCAGTTTTCCGACCGGAGATTTCATCTTTTTTTCTACATTATCATAGAGGAAAAAGATGTTCAATGAGATTCGGATTTTTTGATTTTTTTTAAAATTTGTTAATTCTATCGGCGGCTTTGATCTCTTTTACTTTTTGGTCGATAAAGATTTCGGCGTTAAGCTTCTGTTCGGTAATTTCTTTGATCATGGGACAGCCTCCTTTTTTTTATGGAAAGGGAAAGCTTTTTTCGCGCAGTAGGTTTCATTTTTGAGCCCCCGAGGAATTTGTATTTACGTTGTATGGTTCAGGATCCAGTCCAAAATTATTTTTAAAGCGGCAGCAGAAATGGTCTCTTCGATCGTGGAATATTCTGCGATGGTCCCTTTCTGAGAAGTCTGCTGCATAATATGTTATAATAAATGGGTAAAAAGTGAGGAAGATCCCCAAAATTGATTAAGAATAGAGGAGCCGTCCGGAACCTGGAGAAGGCAATTCTCCGGAAAGAACAAGCCGATTATTCGAAGAATATTCGTCTTGTCGAGGCTTTGTATAGAGAAGCCGTTTTTCTCGGCGTATTCCCCTCTCAAGATAAGCTCTCAGGGTTAGACATCGATATAAAAATCGCCAGGGCGATCAACAGTTTTTCAAAGACTTCTTAAAAAAATTGCCTCCTCCCTGGACAAGCACCAAATCCCCTACATGGTCATCCGAGGGCAGGCCGTTCTTCTTTACGGAGAACCGCGGCTGACAAAAGACATCGATATCACGCTCGGCGTAGGCGTCGATCGTCTAGGTGAAATGATGGCGATTGACGAGGCCGGGGCTTTTTTGAAGAAAATCCGGAAGGACGGCTCGTCCGCGAATTGACAGTGTCTTTCGCTGAGCGGGTTTATGGATCTTCCTTGGCGCTTTAGTTGCCGCCTTCACTGCCAGCATCGGCCTTCTCACCCGCAAAAAAAAGGCCTCCATTTGACGAGTCGCACAAATTGACAAACCCCATCGATTTCTGTTAAAAATAGACAATGGTTAAGTGGCTCATCAATAAAATCTTCGGGACGCAGAACGAACGGGACCTCAAAAAGCTCCAGCCTTTTGTCACCGCCATCAATGAGTTTGAACCAAGGATCAAAAACCTCTCCGATGCCCAGATCCAGGCGAAAACTGCTGAATTTAAAGAAAAACTGAGCCAAGGCGCCGCCTTGGACGATATCCTCGCCGAGGCCTTTGCCGTCGTCCGCGAAGCGGCTCGGCGCAAAGTCGGAATGCGCCCTTTCGACGTCCAGCTTATCGGCGGCGTCGTCCTTCACCAGGGAAGAATCTCCGAAATGAAGACGGGCGAAGGAAAAACCCTTGTGGCCACGCTTCCCGCCTATCTCAACGCCCTCGAAGGCAAGGGCGTCCATATCGTCACGGTCAACGATTACTTGGCCAAGCGCGACACAGAATGGATGGGTCCCATCTACAATTGCCTCGGCCTGAGCGTCGGCACGATCCAGCATGAGATGAACGACCAGGAACGCCAGGTCGCCTACAGAAGCGACATCACCTACGGGACGAACAATGAATTCGGGTTTGATTACCTGCGGGATAATATGAAATTCCGGCTTTCCGACCTCGTCCAGCGGGAATTCAATTATGCGATCGTCGACGAGGTGGACAGCATTCTGATCGACGAAGCCCGGACGCCGCTGATCATTTCCGGACCGACCGACGAATCCACCGCCCTCTACTACAAAATCGACCAGCTCGTCCGGCGGTTCCACAAGGACAAGCATTTCACGGTGGACGAAAAAACGCGGACCGTATCGATCCAGGAAGAGGGCGTGAGCGAGTCTGAAAAATTCCTCGCCGTCTCCAACCTTTACGACCTGGCCCACATGGAGCTCGTGCACCACATCAACCAGGCGCTGAAAGCCCATTATCTGTTCAAACGCGACGTGGATTACATGGTCAAGGAAGGCAAGGTCATCATCGTCGATGAGTTCACGGGCCGCCTGATGCCGGGCCGCCGCTACAGCGACGGGCTCCACCAAGCCCTGGAAGCCAAGGAAAAAGTCCGCATCGAAGAAGAATATCAAACTCTGGCCTCGATCACCTTCCAGAATTACTTCCGCATGTACAAGAAGCTGGCCGGCATGACCGGCACGGCCGCCACCGAGGCGGCGGAATTCCAACATATCTACAACCTGCCCGTCATCGAAATTCCAACGAACCAGACGCTCATCCGCCACGAAGCTCCGGATGTCATCTACCGCGTAGCCCGGGAAAAATGGGATGCCGTGGCCAAAGAGATCATGGAAAACAACCAGACAGGACGTCCCGTCCTAGTCGGAACGGTGTCGATCGAAAAATCCGAGCTCCTCAGCTCGCTTTTGCGCAAAAAAAATTTGAAACATGTCGTCCTCAACGCCAAATACCATGAAATGGAAGCCGCCATCATCGCCCAGGCCGGTCGGATCGGCGCCGTGACCATCGCCACCAACATGGCCGGCCGCGGCGTGGACATCCTGCTCGGAGGCAACCCGGAGTTCATGGCGAAAGAACAGCTCAAGCGCGCCGGCCTCGATCCCTTGAAAGCGACGCAAGAGCAATGGGAAAAAGCTTTGTCCGACGCCATGAGGATCACGAAGGAGGAGCACGAAAAAGTCATTTCCCTTGGCGGGCTGCATATCACGGGCACGGAGCGGCATGAGGCGCGCCGCATCGACAACCAACTCCGAGGCCGGGCCGGCCGGCAAGGCGACCCCGGTTCTTCCCGCTTTTTCCTCAGCCTCGAAGACGACTTGATGCGGATTTTCGGAAGCGAACGGATTTCCGGACTGATGGCCAGGATCGGCATGGGCGAAGGCGTCCCGATCGAACACCGCATGGTCAGCCGCGCCATCGAGCGCGCCCAAAAGCAAGTCGAGGGCCAGAATTTCTCCATCCGCAAACATCTTCTGGAATACGACGACGTCATGAACAAGCAGCGGGAGACGATCTACAAGCAGCGCCGCGAAATCCTCGAAGGCAAAAACATGAAGGACTACATCCTGGAGCTCATCGCAACGCTCCTGGATTGGTACATGGATACACACACCCATAAGGATAAGGCGCCCGAAGACTGGGATGTTGAAGCCTTCCGCAAAGCCGTCGGCGCGCAGTTCGGCCTGAATTGCGACGATTTGAACATCAAATGGGACGAGATCCACTATGACGAGCTGCGTGAACAGATTCTCAAGCATCTCATCGGATTATATGAAGAAAAAGAGCGGATTCTCGGCCCGGAGCGGATGCGCGAATTCGAACGGATAATCCTTCTCCAGGTCATCGACACGCAGTGGAAGGACCACCTCCTGGGCATGGATTATCTTAAAGAGGGCATCGGCCTGCGGGGTTACGGCCAGAGAGACCCCCTTATCGAATACAAGAAAGAAAGCTTCGACATGTTCCAAGCCATGCTCGACCGGATCGAAGAGGACACCATCCGCTTCCTTTTCCTGGTTCAGCCGGTCGTCGAGCAGGAACTTCCCCAGAGACGGCAGCAGCCGCTGCATTACCAGCAGGCCCAACAGCCGTCCGGACAAAAGCCGAAGCAGGCCAGATCCCTGATTCCGAGAAAACGAAAAAAGAAATGACGAGGAGGAGCCATGCTGGATGAAATCATCAAAAAAGGCCTGACGTTTGATGATGTTCTCATCATTCCGGATAAATCCGATGTCCTCCCCGCCGAGACGCATGTGACCACCAGGCTCAGCCGGAACATCGGCCTGAATATTCCCATCGTCAGCGCGGCCATGGATACGGTGACGAAATCGAAGATGGCCATCGCCCTCGCCCAGCAGGGCGGTCTGGGAATCATCCATCGCAACATGCCGGTCGAGAGCCAGGCCGACGAGGTGGACAAGGTCAAGCGGCATGAAAGCGGCATGATCCACGACCCGATCAGCATGAGGCCCCAGGACAAAATCTTCCAGGCCATAGAGGCCATGCAGAAGTATAGAATCTCCGGGCTGCCCATCACGGACGAAAACAACAAGTTGGTCGGCATCCTGACGAACCGCGACATCCGCTTTGAAACACGGACGAACATGACCATTGAAAAGGTTATGACCAAGGAACTAATCACGGTACCGGTCGGAACGTCGCTCGCGGAGGCCGAAAAGCTCTTTCATAAGCATAAAATCGAGAAAATCCTGATCGTCGATGAGAAATTTCACCTCAAGGGGATGATCACCTATAAAGATATCCTTAAAAGAATCCAGTACCCCAACTCGGCCAAAGACAACCTGGGCAGGCTGCGGGTGGGGGCGGCGGTCGGCGTCGGCGAAGACGTCCTGGATAGAGCCAAGGCGCTCGTCAACGCCAACGTCGACGTCCTCGTGGTCGATACGGCCCACGGCCATTCACAGCGCGTGTTCGACACCGTCAAAATGTTGAAAAAAGAATTCCCGGAGCTGGAAGTCGCGGCCGGCAATATCGGCACGGCGGAAGCCGCTGCGGAACTCATCGACTTGGGCGTCAGCGCGCTCAAGGTCGGAGTCGGTCCCGGCTCGATATGCACGACGCGCGTCGTCAGCGGCGCCGGCATCCCCCAGATCACGGCCATCGCCGATGTCTATAAAATCGCAAAAGCCAAGAATGTCCCGATTATCGCCGACGGTGGAATCAAATTTTCCGGCGACGTTACTAAAGCCATCGCCGCGGGCGCGAGCACGGTCATGCTCGGCAACCTTCTGGCCGGGACGGATGAAGCCCCGGGCGAAGCCGTCATCTACCAGGGACGATCTTATAAAATCTACCGCGGCATGGGATCGCTTGAAGTGATGAAAGAAGGCAAGAGCCGCGACAGATATTTCCAGGATTTAGCCGCGCCGGAAGCCAAGCTTGTGCCGGAGGGCATCGAAGGACTGGTGCCTTACAAAGGCAGCGCGGCCTCGATCATCCAGATGATTGTCGGCGGACTCAAATCGGGTATGGGCTATGCCGGCTGTAGGACCATCGAAGAGCTGCAGACAAAGGCGAAGTTCATCAAAATCTCATCGGCCGGACTCCGCGAGAGCCACGTCCACGACGTGACCATCACCAAAGAAGCCCCGAACTACCATCCGGAATAAAGATTTGTCGAAATTCGGTGACAGGCACCGATTTCCAAAAATTCGCAGACATAGACCGAATTCGAGCTTCAGTGCTCGTGAAAAATATCGATTAAATCTGGTATGTGTCTGCGAATTTTCTGCGGTTTTTTTTATTTTGACTTCTGCCGCGATCTGGCCTATTATCCTCTATGCCGATAGATTCCATAGGAATTGAGTCGAGGAGAGGATGGATGAAAATATTTTGGCGATGCTTCGTCTGCAACGACATTCACTACGGCCTTAAGCCGCCCGAAGTCTGTCCGACCTGTAAAATCAAGAACGCCTATGTCGGAATCTCCACGAAAGAGGCCAAGACCATCTGCGGCACGGAAGCCGACGGTGAATTCACGAAAGAAGACTTCCGCCGGGCGATCGAAAAATTCACCGAAGAAAACGAATTCATGGTCAACCCGGACCGCGGCCGCGTCGATTTGCTCTTCGACGGCATCTTCAACAATGAGCACAACCACGGGCTGAAATACTGTCCCTGCCGCCTGATGTCCAAGGATTTCGCCGAAGACCTAAGGATCGTCTGCCCTTGCAACTTCCTCATCCACGAAACCTACAAAGGTCTGGACAAGGGAGAATGCTGGTGCGGACTTTTTATCAAGAGGTGACCCATGAAAAAATATATTATGTTCCATGGAAGGGAATGCCCCCACTGCCGGGCTATGCACCCCTTGGTCGACAAGCTCGAACAGGAGACCGGCGTCAGCATCGAGCGGCTCGAAATTTGGCACGATGAGAAAAACGCCGACTTGATGCGCTCCTATCGGCCCATCATTTCCGCCAAGTGCGGGGGCCAGCTGCGCGTGCCCACCTTCCTCAACACCGAAACCAACGACGCCGTCTGCGGCGAGATGCCCTACGAAAAGCTCAAGGACTGGGCGGCGAAGTAGCTGGCGCAGCCCTTGATCGCCAAGCGGCAAATCGTTTGTCAATCGCCTCTGCCCTCTAAGACCATCCGCCTCCATTCCAACATTTTTTCTGAATGACTTTTATCTTTTTTTCTTCGGAAAGTGCACATTGGGGAAATCCAGGCAAGCCTCTGGCCGAATGAGATCCGGGAACAATGCCAGGCGCATAATATTTTCCTGCTCTGACAAGAAAAAAAATCTGCATCAAGGGTTCCCCTAGGCTTGGAGCATAAAATCTGACGTGAAAGTCGGGGCGGAAATCTGTAGCCATCGATATTGACAGTCCTCCTCAGCCTGAGATATATTTCGGGCATAAGATGCGACATGGAATCCGAGCTCAAAGGGAGTAGAAATTGTGCAGGGGAAAAAGGATGTTCTCATTCCTCAAGCTTAATTCACTCCTTTTCTTCCCTGCCTGATAAGCTTTACTGAGGAAAGGAATCACTATGGACATTTATCGAAAAACCTCTTCTTTTCTGAAAAATGTCTTTCGGGATCATCATAAAAAATTGGCCCTGGTCATTTTGTTCAACTCGGCCATGGGAATCCTCTTCATGTCCCCGGGATTATCTGCGCGGGACAATGCGATAAATTTCCTCAATATTTCCATCAAAGAAGGCCTTTCCCAAGGATCGATCCTCGCCATCCTTCAAGACAGAAAAGGGTTCCTTTGGTTCGGCACGGAAGTGGGTCTGAACAAGTACGATGGGTATAAGTTCACAATCTACAAGCCATCGTCCGACGACCCGAACAGCCTGAGCGACAACACGGTCTGGTCGATCTTCGAGGATTCCCGGGGAGTTCTTTGGGTGGGAACCCTCGGCGGCCTGAACAGATATGACCGAGACAAGGACAATTTCACCCGCTACCAGAACAACCCCAGTGACCCGCAAAGCCTGAGCAACAATGCCGTATATGCCATCTACGAGGACCGCGCAAGGAGGCAGCTCTGGGTGGGAACGGAAGGCGGAGGGTTGAACGCCCTTGACCGCAAGACGGGCAAATTCATGCGATTCGTCCATGAATCCCGCAAACCGCAGAAGCCAGGCCACGATGCCATATATGCCATTTATGAAGACAAATCGGAGCTCCTGTGGCTGGCGACCTACGGGGGCTTGCACGCCCTCGACCCCAAGACGGGCAGACTCACCCGGTATGTCCATGATCCTCGCGACCCGCTGAGCCTAAGTCACGATCATTTACGAACCATCTACGAAGACCGTGCGGGAACGCTTTGGGTGGGAACGGAAGGCGGAGGGCTGAACGCCTTCGACCGCAAGACGGGCAAATTCACACGCTACCTCCATGATGACAGCAACCCCGACAGCCTCAGCAACAACAACGTCTATACTATCTTCCAGGACCGCTCGGATTCGCTCTGGATAGGGACAAACGAGGGCCTCAATAAATTCGACTTTGAAAAGAAGAATTTCACCGTCATCCGGAACGACCCGGCCAACATTAAAAGCCTCAGCTACGATTACGTCACTTCCATTTATGAGGACCGGACAGGCGTGCTCTGGATTGGGACGAGAGGGAAGGGCGTCAATAAATATGTCCCCGATAAGAGGAAGTTCAATCTTTATGAAAGTATTCCCCATAACCCCAATAGCCTGGTTTCCAACTATGTCCGGGCGATCGCGGAAGACGGTTCGGGCAATCTCTGGATCGGCACCGAGAACCGGGGCTTAGATTATTTTGAAAGAAAAAACGACAGGTTCACCCATTACCGACATGAGCCCGGCAACCGCAACAGCCCGAGCAGCAATTTTGTCTATGCCCTCCAGATCGACGGCATCGGAGCGGTCTGGATCGGAACGCTGGGAGGAGGGCTGGACAAATACGATCCGAAAACGCGGGCGTTCGCCCATTTTCTCAATGACCCTGAAGACCCAGGCAGTTTAAGCCACAACTCCATCCGGAGCCTGCGGACCGACCATCTGGGGGCGCTTTGGGTGGGAACGGAAGGCGGAGGGCTCAACAAATTCATATCCGAAAAAAATAAGTTCATCCGCTATCGACATGACCCCTCCGATCCGGAGAGCCTGAGCCATGATATCGTCCGCCTCCTCTTCGAGGATCGTTCGGGGATATTATGGGTGGGAACGTTCGGCGGTGGACTGAACAGGTTCGACCGCGACCGCGGAAAATTCAATCGCTTCCGACACGATCCGGCCAATCCCAACAGCCTCTGCAACGACTTCATCATGTCCATGAATGAAGACTCCGCGGGAGATCTCTGGATCGGGACGCTGGGCGGCATCAATAAATTTGATCGGAAGACAGGGACCTTTATCTGTTTCACAGAGAAGGACGGACTTTCGAACAACGCCATTTACGGGATCCTGGTCGATGAGGCGGACAACATCTGGATTTCATCCAACCGGGGGCTTTCCAAGCTGAATCCCCGGACCGGGAAAATCAAGAACTACGACGACTCCGATGGACTGCAGAGCAACGAATTCAACGGCGGATCTTATTATAAGACCCGCGGCGGCGAGATGTTCTTCGGCGGAACCAACGGGCTCAACAGCTTTTTCCCCGAGAGCATCCAAGACAATCCCTTCATTCCGACCGTAGTGATCACCGACTTCCAAATTTTCAATAAGACCGTTCCCATCGGAAAAAAGCTCAACGGCAAGGTCGTTCTGGAAAGATCCATCTCGGAAACATTCGATCTTGCCCTCAGCTATCAGGACCGGCTGATCTCATTTGAATTTGCGGCACTGCATTACGCGGCGCCGGAAAAGAACGGGTACGCCTACATCATGGAAGGCCTGGAAAAGGAATGGAACTATGTCAAGGACCGGAGGTTTGTGAGCTACACGAACCTCCGGCCCGGCCAATACACGTTTCGAGTTAAGGCCTCGAACAACGATGGGGTGTGGAATGAGAATGGCGTTGCGTTGAGAATCCGGATCGTCCCTCCCGGCTGGCAGACGCGGTGGTTTCAGGGGCTGGCGGCCATACTGGTCCTGCTGCTGGTCGGCGCCGTCTACCGGCTGCGCACCCGGAACATCCGCCAAAGAAATCTGCAGCTGGAACGGAAAATTCAAGCCCGGACGGCCGAATTACATCAGGAAATTGCAGTCCGGGGAAAAACCGAAAAGGAACTGGAACGGCGGCAGAAATACCTGGAAGCAGTCTTGTTCAGCTCCCCGAACGCCATCGTGACCATCGACGCCCAGAGCAGGATCATAGAATGGAGCCCCGGCGCGGAAAATATCTTCGGCTGGAAGCGGGACGAGGTCCTGGGAAAAGACATCGATGACGTCGTCATCAGGCCTGATCTCAAAGAGGAGGCCGCCAAGCTGTCAAAGGTCACTCATTCCGGAGAGGTTGTCAATCTCCGGGAAGCCGTTCGCCATCGCAAAGACGGCACCCCATTGAATGTCATCCTGGGCGGCTCTCCGATTTATATAGGAGATGAACTCGCCGGCGGGATGGTCGTCTATACGGACACCTCCGAGCTGGTGGCTGCACGCAAGCAGGCGCAGGAGGCCAACCGGGCGAAGAGCGAATTTCTGGCGAACATGAGCCATGAGATACGGACGCCGATGAACGGCATCTTCGGGATGACGGAGCTGGCGCTCCAAACCAAATTGACTACCGTGCAGCGGGAGTATCTGGAAGCGGTCAAGGCGTCGGCGGAATCGCTGATGAACATCATCAACGACATTCTTGACTTTTCCAAGATCGAGGCCAAGAAGGTTGATATCGAGAAGATCAACTTCAACCTCCGAGATACGATTCATGCCATGGTCTCAAGCTTGACCGTCCAGGCCGATAAGAAAGGGCTGGAGCTCGCTTATCACATTCCGACGGACATCCCGGACCGGGTCGTAGGCGATCCGGGCCGTCTGCGTCAGGTCTTGACCAACCTGCTGAGCAACGCTATCAAATTCACCAACCAGGGCGAGGTGGTGACTTTGGTCAGCATAGAACAGCGGATCGATAAACATCTCTGGCTGCATTTCCAGGTCAGAGATACGGGCATCGGGATCCCTCCGGACAAACTGAAGGTTGTTTTTGACCCGTTCATGCAGGCTGACAGCTCGACGACGCGGCTTTACGGAGGAACAGGTCTGGGTCTGACGATATCGTCTCAGCTCATCGAGTTGATGGGAGGGCGGCTCTGGGCGGAGAGCGAACTGGGCAAAGGAAGCACCTTTCACTTTAACGTGCCGCTGGGGTTGCAGGAAGGGGAGGAAGCGGAGTCGAAACCGGTCAAATTCGAGGACATCCAGGGGGTTCCGGTGCTGGTCGTAGACGACAACGCGACGAACCGGCGGATCCTGGAGGAGATGCTGGCCCACTGGCATATGAGACCGACGGCCGTGGAGAGCGGAGCAAGGGCGCTGGAGGCCTTGGAAGCGGCGCGGTTGTCCGGCCAGCCGTTCCGGTTGATCTTGATAGATGCCAACATGCCTTATATGGACGGATTCGAGCTGGCGGCCCAGATCAAAAAACATCCGGAGTTCAGGAAAGCCACAATTATGATGCTGAGTTCCGCGGGATTCCGCGGGGATGCCTCGCTGTGCCGAAAGCTGGGGCTGGCGGCCTATTTGACGAAACCAATCAAGCAGTCCAGCCTGCTGGATGCGATCATGCTGGCGCTGGGAACATCCCCCGAGAAGAAAGGGGAAACATCGCTGATAACTCGGCATTCTCTGGAGAAAGAAAAGAGACAATTCTCGATTCTTTTAGCGGAGGACAATATCATCAACCAGAAGATGGCAATGAAAATCCTCGAGAACCAAGGACATTTGGTGACGATTGCCAACGATGGGTTGGAGGCACTTGCGGCGCTGGAGAAGGACTCTTTTGATTTGATTTTAATGGACGTCCAAATGCCAAATCTGGACGGATTTCAAGCGACCGAAATGATTCGCAAGAAGGAACAGGAGACGGCCGGCCACGTCCCGATCGTGGCCATGACGGCGCACGCGCTGAAGGGAGACCGGGAGAGATGCCTGGCCGCGGGCATGGACGACTACATCTCCAAGCCGCTCCGGCTGTCAGACCTCATAAAGACGATTGAAAATATATTAAGCCAAAGCAAGAAGGCGCGCCCCGAGCCCGTCAAGACGCACAACTAGGTCTGTTTTTCCGAATTTACGCTATTCCATCTTTGTCTTCAAATAATTATTTGATTTCTTTGATCCTATTTTCTCCGTCAAGACTGACGATGCGGGGCATGAAGAATTCGATCTCGTCCTCGCCCAACTGGACATAGGAAACAATTATCAGCTTATCCCCCGCCCCGGCTTTATGGGCGGCGGCGCCGTAGATCGCCACTTTGCCGGAATCCTTCCCTTCTTTGATGAGATAGGTCGAAAAACGCTCACCGTTGGTGATGTTATAGACATGGACTTTCTCAAAGGGGATCATGTCCGCGGCTTTCATCAGCGTCTCGTCCAAACCCAGGCTGCCCTCGTAGTCCAGATTCGTCTCGGTCACAAGCGCTTTTTGAATTTTGGCCTTAAGCAAAGTTCTTCGCATGGCTTATATCCTCTTTAATCAAACAATCATATTGTCGATCAGCCGGGTTTTGCCGATGAACACCGCGAGCGCAATCAACGTTCCCGCCGTGATCTCTCGGACCGGATTAAGATCTTTCGTCTCGACGGCCTCAAGATAATCGATCCTGGCCAGGGGTTCCTTGGCGATTAGATTCCGAATCCCGGCGAGGATGACCTCCGCATTGCGCTCGCCTTTATCAATATTCCTCTTCGCCCGCCGCAAGCTATTCATCAAGATGAGCGCGGCCTGCCGCTCGGCCTGATTTAAATATGTATTCCGCGAGCTCATCGCCAGACCGTCCGCTTCCCGGACGATAGGCATGACTTCGATTTGAACGTCGCGGTCGAGGTCGCGGACCATGGTCTGGAGGATGATCGCCTGCTGGGCGTCCTTCTGCCCGAAAAACGCGAGGTCGGGCTCGACGATGTTCAAGAGCTTGAGAACGACCGTGCACACGCCCCGGAAATGGCCGGGCCGTGATTTCCCGCAGAGTTTATTCTGGAGGTCATGGACTTCGACATACGTCTTATAGCCGTCGGGATACATGTCCCGAGCTTCAGGAGAAAACGCGATATCGACGCCTTCTTTGTCGAGCATGGCCGTGTCCCTTGCGAAATCCCGGGGATAGTCTCTGAAATCTTCTCGCGGCCCGAACTGCGTCGGATTGACGAAGATGCTGACGACGGTGATATCCGCTTTTCGCTTTGAGGCGTGGACGAGACTCAGGTGTCCTTCATGAAGATAGCCCATGGTCGGTACAAATCCGATGATTTTTTCCTGCGATTGATATTCTCTGACCGCGGCCTTCATGTCCGGAATTTTTTTTATGACTTTCATTCAGAAATCTCTTATGCCGGTTTCCTTCTTTTATAGCTCTGGAGCGACTTGGCGACATCCGGCTTCAGATGATACGAATGTTCGTCATCCGGAAAAAAGCCCTTGAGGACATCATTCCGGTAGCCGCTCACGGCCGCGGCGATTACGTTGTGAAGATCGGCGTATTTTTTCACGAACTTCGGCAGATAGCCGCCGGAGCAGCCGACCAGATCATGAAAGACGATGATCTGCCCGTCGCACCAGGGGCCGGCACCGATGCCGATAGTCGGGATCGAAAGTTTGGCGGTGATGATCCGCGCCACTTCCAGGGGAATGCATTCCAGGATGACGGCGAAGACTCCGGCCTTTTGCAAATTCAACGCGTCCTGGATGAGCTTTTCCGCCTCCTTCTTCTCGCTCCCTTTCACCTTGAACTGGCCGATATGATGGATGGACTGCGGCGTCAGCCCGACATGGCCCATGACGGGAATTTCCGCCTCGACCAGGCTCTCGACCAATTTGAGCCTTTTTCTGGAGGCCCCTTCGATTTTCACGGCCTGCGCGCCGGCCTCTTTGATGAACCGGGAGGCGTTGCGAATCGATTCTTCGGGCGACAGATGGAACGAGAAATACGGCATGTCGCCGACAACTAACGCCCGTCGCGCCGCCCGGGCGACGGGCTTGGTGTGATGGATCATATCGTCCATCGTAACGGGAATAGTGTTTTCATACCCCAAGACGACCATCCCCAAGGAATCGCCGACCAGAATCAAATCGATTCCCGCGTCATCGATGATTTTCGCCACGGGAAAATCATAGGCCGTGAGAGCCAGGATTTTTTCGCCAGCGGCCTTTTTGGCCTGGAGCAAAGGAATGGTGATTTTTTGGATTTTTGTTTCTGCCATGATCCTTCCTTTCTCCCCATCCCGCCTTGGTTCGCGGGATTGAGGTAAAGTCATTTTTTCCTGGCGTCCCTGCCCGCGTAGCTTTGAGGGACATAGAAGAGCGATGTCTTTTTCATCTGACCGATTTGGTCGAGGAGATCGTCAAGGTCCGCCTCGTCGGCCAGGTCCAGCTCGTCGGACTTGACCACGAGTAGCGGCGTCGCCTGATAATTGAAGAAAAAATAATCGAAGGCCTCTATCAGATCCTGTAGATATTTCTCCGAGATATTTTTTTCCTGGACGTTACCTTCCTTGGCGATCCTTTTGACCAATGTCGACAGCGAGATCTGAAGATAAATCACGAGGTCGGGCTTGGAAATCCGCTCGCTGAAGACGCCGTAAATTTTTTCATAGACGACGAGCTCATCATCGGATAGCGTCTGGTAGGCATAAATCTTGTCTTTTTCAAAAATGTAATCGCAGATGATCCGCTCCTCGAAAAGGTCCCGCTGGACGAGCAGAACCTGCTGATGGTAGCGGTTCACAAGGAACACCAGCTGGGCGAGAAAGGCCGCCCCCTCTTTTTCGTCGTAGAAATCTTTGATGTAGGGATTTTCCGGCCTGTCGAGTACGAGCTTACCGCCGATCTTTTGGGCCAGAATGGCGGCGAGCTTCGTCTTCCCCGACTTGAACACGCCTTCCACGGCAATGTGTTTAAACTTAATCTCGTTCGTATCCATGGCAGCGTCCGCCGAAGCAGCCTCTTTTATATCGGATATACATTTTTTCGTCAACTCTGGTCAACGCCAACATCATCGCCGGGAGTGAATCGACGGTGACCGCTCGACTCTATTTCTTCTCCTCGGGAGGCGAAATCGTCGTTTCCGATGGAATGACGATCCAGGCGACGACATAAAAAATGAACATCGGAATGAAGATGGTCACCAGGGCGATGCCGACAAAAATCAGCCGGACGAGCGAGACATCGACATAGAAATAGTCGGCCAGACCGCCGCAGACCCCACCCAGCATTTTCTGACTCAAAGACCTGTAAAGCTTTTTAGCGGCCATGCTTTGCCTCCCGAAAAAACGTCATCCACTCTTTATGATTATCGCCAGGTCAAGGTGACTCCGCAGGAAAATCCCTTCCTTGATCTGGCTGAGCCTGATCCTCCTCCCCAAGATGAATGATATTATAAAGTATTTTTCAAAAGCAAATTCCCCGGATCAAATCCCGAATCGGGAATGAAGCGTCCGTCTTTCTCTGTTTGACGAAGATTACAAGGCGTCAGTTCCCATCTTCTGGCCATTGGGAAGAACGTCTGAGTGATGGCTTTCTCCTGATTTTTGCCGTGGGAGATTTTCAACCGGATTTGGGGGTTTATCCAAAATGAGAATGCGGAAGGGCCCTCCGCCCTCCCGCATTCTTTTTAGGTTAAGAAGAAGTTAAAGAGATTTATTTCAAACTAAGCCCTGCTCCATCATCGCCCGGGCGACTTTAAGAAAGCCGCCGATATTGGCGCCGTTGACGTAGTTCCCGGGTGTCCCATAGGTTTCGGTAGCTTCGACGCATGTTTTATGGATGCTTTTCATAATCTGATGGAGGCGATTGTCAACTTCTTCTCTTGTCCAGCTCAAGCGCATGCTATTCTGACACATTTCGAGTCCGGACGTCGCCACGCCTCCCGCGTTTGCAGCTTTTCCTGGAGCGAATAGAATTTTTGCATCAAGAAAGATATCAACCCCTTCCGCTGTTGTGGGCATATTGGCGCCTTCAACGACAACATAGACGCCGTTTTTAACAAGATTTTTGGCGTCCTTGGCATTGATCTCGTTTTGAGTGGCGCTCGGGAACGCACAGTCAGCCTTATGATTCCAGAGGGGGTTATGATCTAAGCCTCCGGCAAAGGGTATATAGGTCGCGCCCTTGAACTTATCGGCGTATTCTTTGATACGGCCGCGCCGGATGTTTTTTAAGTCCATAATAAAGGCCAGCTTTTTGCCGTCGATTCCGGCCGGGTCATAAATGTATCCATTGGAATCGGACAATGTTACGACCTTGCCTCCCAGTTGATTGATTTTTTCGACGGTATATTGGGCAACATTGCCGCTTCCCGAGACCAAACACGTTTTCCCCTCAAAAGTTTGCTTTCTGGTCGCCAGCATTTCCGCGGCAAAATAAACCGCGCCGTATCCCGTGGCCTCAGTCCGGATGAGCGACCCGCCCCAGTCCAATCCTTTGCCGGTGAGAACTCCCGTTACTTCGTTTTTCAACTTTCTATATTGTCCATAAAGGAAGCCGATTTCCCGTCCGCCGACTCCGATATCTCCTGCAGGAACATCCGTGTCGGGGCCGATGTGCCGGAAAAGCTCGTTCATGAAGCTTTGACAAAGACGCATAACCTCATTGTCGCTCTTTCCTTTTGGGTCAAAATCACAGCCGCCCTTGCCCCCGCCCATGGGAAGGGTCGTCAGACTGTTTTTAAAAACCTGTTCAAAAGCGAGAAACTTCAGAATCCCAAGAGTGACTGTCGGGTGGAAGCGAAGACCGCCTTTATAGGGACCTATGGCGCTGTTCATTTGAATCCTGTAGCCCCGGTTGACATGGACTTCCCCCGCGTCGTCCAACCAAGTCACCCGGAACATGACCACGCGTTCAGGCTCCACAATACGTTCCAGGATCTTCGTCTTGCGGTACTCTGGATGACGCTCCAGGACCAAGGACAGGGAATTCACAACTTCATGGACGGCTTGATGGAATTCGGGCTGGGCCGGATTCTTGGCAATGACTTCAGACATAAAGTCGGAAACATAATTACCCATAAACAGTTCTCCTTATTATGATTTTAAAAATGATTGAAGTATGAATAACTTCATCTTTCTCGAATACACCACAATTGTTATAAATTTATTTGGTTTTTGTTTTGATTTTAATAAAAAAGTCTTTAAATAATTGCGCCGGGCGGAACCCAGGAGATAAGCCTTTCCGCTTGATGATGAAAGGTTCCTTGACATTTAAATTCGCTAAGGGTATTTTCTAAAAAGAAGGATTATGGAAGCCCCGATGATGTCAATTTCATGCCGATTTTTGTGGAGAAAGGAAAAGAGCGATGAGCATCAAACCATTTAACTCGTTTGAAATGGCCCAGTCCCAGTTTGATAGGATCGCCGATTTGCTCGAACTGGACGGCGCGACGAGAGATCTTTTACGGTGGCCCATGAGAGAATATCAATTCCTTATTCCCATTCGCATGGATGACGGTAAAATTAAGATCTTTCGAGGTTTTCGTGTTCTTCACAACGATGCCCGCGGCCCCGGAAAGGGAGGCATACGCTTTCATCCTCAGGAAACGATTGATACTATCCGTGCCCTGGCCATGTGGATGACTTGGAAATGCGCATTAATGGACATTCCTTTAGGGGGGAGCCATGGCGGGGTGGTTTGCGATCCTCACAACCTCAGCTTCAAAGAACAAGAACAGCTCTGCCGAGGCTGGGTGAGACAATTATTCAGAGACTTGGGGCCTCAAATTGACGTGCCTGCTCCGGAGATTATGACCAATGCTCAGCATATGCTCTGGATGCTTGATGAATACGAGGCGGTCAGAGGTGAGAAATTGCCGGGGTTTATCACGGGCAAGCCGGTTGGAATGGGCGGTTCCCTCGGCCGATTGGAGGCGGCAGGTTTTGGCCTGGCCTTCACGCTGCGCGAAGCGCTTAAAGAGCTGGAAATTCGACCCGAGGATACAACAGCCAGCGTCCAGGGATTTGGCAATGTCGGTCAATATACAATCCGACTTTTCCAACAGATGGGAGGCAAGGTGATCTGTGTCTCTTGCTGGGATCAAAATGATGGGGCCTCATATTCATACAAAAAAAAATCAGGGATCGATTTTAACAGCCTTGTGAGCATAACCGATCGCTTCGGGGGAATCGATAAAAAAAAAGCTATGAATCTGGGCTACGAAGTGCTTCCGGGAAGTGCCTGGCTCGAGCAGGATGTTGATATCTTGATCCCTGCGGCCTTAGAAAACCAAATTACAATCGACAACGTGAAGAAGATTCGCCCGAGAGTAAAAATCATCGCCGAAGGCGCGAATGGCCCCATGACGTCTGAGGCGGACAAAGTGATTGCCGGCCGCGATATTTTCCTTATTCCGGATATTCTTGCGAATGCGGGGGGTGTCACCTGCAGCTATTTCGAGCAGGTCCAGAGCAATATGAATTATTATTGGGAAAAAGACGAAATCCTGGGCAAGTTGGACGTAAAAATGACCGCGGCTTTTCGTTCGGTTCTCGAGCTGGCTAAAGAAAAGCGCTTATATATGCGTGATGCCGCCTTTTTTATCGCCATTTCCCGTGTGGCTCAAGCCTGCAAAGATCGGGGCTGGGTCTGACGGCAACAATGGACCGCGGCCTAAAGTATTGAACCGTTTCAAACGCTAGATTCGAATGTCAAAAAGAAGGGAGATGTCCTTTTTAAAGAACCTGGCCCCCTTCGATCGTCAGTTTTTCACCGGCAAGGAAAAATTTACGCTCATTGGCAAGGGAGCGCTGGGGGGGAAAGCCCAGGGCCTAGCCCTCATGAAGGAGATTCTTGAAACACGGATCACTCCCCAGTTCTTGCCTGAAATTCAAGTCGAGATTCCAACCTTGACCGTAATCACAACGGGCTCGTTCGACCTTTTCATGAAAGAAAACAGCCTCGATGACGTCGCTTTTTCTGACTCGCGTGACGACCTTGTCGCTCAAGCTTTTCAAAGGGCGGAATTACCCACGCAACTTGTCGGCGACCTGAGGGCGCTCATCGCGCAAGTACATAGGCCCTTGGCGGTCAGGTCCTCGAGTCTGCTTGAAGATGCCATGTTTGAGCCTTTTGCCAGTGTCTATGCGACGAAGATGATTCCCAACAATCAATGGGACGCGGATTTACGATTTCGAAAGCTGGCGGAGGCCATCAAATATGTTTACGCTTCCACTTTTTTCAAGGACGCCAAAAACTATATGCAGGCCACCCAGCACACGACAGCCGATGAAAAAATGGCGGTCATCATCCAAGAAGTGGTCGGAGGCCGCCATGGCGACCGTTTTTATCCCCATATCTCGGGTATCGCTCGCTCTCATAATTTTTATCCGCTCGGCCATGCCAAGCCGGGCGATGGCGTGATTGATCTGGCGCTCGGGCTGGGGAAAAGCATCGTCGATGATGGAATAGGCTGGTCCTTTTCGCCGGCGTATCCTCAAGCGAACCCCCCCTACATTTCCATCAGCGAGCTTTTAGAACAATCTCAGACTGAATTCTGGGCCATCAACATGGGTCCACCGGGAGAATACAACCCCATCAAAGAAACCGAATACATGCTGAAGTTCAACTTGGAAGAGGCGGAGCGAGATGGAACCTTACGCTTCATTGCGTCGACCTATAGGTCCCACGACGACAAAATTGTTTTTGGCATCGCCGAGAAAGGCCCGAGGATTATCGATTTCGCTTCCATCTTGAAATTTGAGCTTATCCCTCTCAACAAAATGCTCCGGACCCTCCTTCATATATGTGAAGATACCTTGGAGAGAATGGTGGAGATTGAATTTGCCCTGACTCTGGATGAGACCCACGGCAGGCCCGCACGCTTTGGCTTTTTACAGGTCAGGCCGATGGTTGTTTCAGACGCTAAAGTCGACGTCTCTCTAGCCGAGCTCGTGGGAAAGAATGTGCTCGTGGCTTCCGAATCCGTTCTGGGCAACGGAATTCTTGATCATATCCAGGATATCGTCTATTGCAAGCCCGAAAAATTTAATGTTCATCAGACGCCCATGATCGCCGCGCAACTGGAGGAGCAGAACCACAAACTCATGGCCTCCCATGATCCCTATCTTCTCCTGGGCTTCGGTCGCTGGGGTTCTTCCGATCCCCTGGGCGGTATTCCCGTCAACTTTGGACAAATCTGCGGAGCGAAAGCGATTGTCGAGTCGACTTTGCCGGAGATGAATTTCATGCTCAGCCAGGGGTCTCATTTTTTCCATAATATCACGAGCTTCCGTGTTCTCTATTTTTCTGTACCTCACTGGGAAAAGTATACGATTGATTGGAATTGGCTAAAACAGCAAAAAGTCGTCGCCGAAACAGAGTTTGTTCGCCATGTCAAACTTCTCTTCCCTTTAAAAATAAAAGTGGATGGAACAACGAGTCGAGGAGTCATTAATTATGCCTGATCAGCCGAAAAATATCGATAATCTGATTTGGTTCTTGTCCGAAAGAGCCAAAGAGCTTAATTGCCTGTATAAAATTGAGGGACTCTTAAACAAGCCGGATACAAATCTGGACGATATCTGTAAAGGGATTATCGAAGCCATCCCTCCCGGCTGGCAGTATCCGGATATCTGTGTGGCGAAGATCACTCTCGAAAGTCACACCGGCCAATCTCCAAATTTTAAGGAAACTCCCTGGGTGCAGTTTGCCGACATCAAAGTCCAGGATCAGCAGATCGGACGGCTCAACATCTATTACACGGCCGAAATGCCCCATATGGATGACGGCCCTTTTCTTAAGGAAGAAACCAAGCTGCTGGGAACGATTGTCGAACGCCTGGGGCATTACATTTTGTATGCGAGGATGAAACAAGTTTTTCAGGAATATCGGGTTGCTAGACGAGATCTGACCGAACACAAAGCCGAAGAGTGGCGGGTGGCCTTGAATTTTTTGCGGGAGACGAACAAAAATCTCTTTTTGGATATCTCCCGCCGCATGTTGAATTTTTTGTGCTGGAGCGGAATCGGGGAAGCCGAACGACTCTTGCAGAAATCAGGCGGCGGGCCGAGAACGAAAGACGAGAGGGCGCTGGCCGATGAAAACCGTCCCGACCAGAAAAGTTATATAGCGTTTACCGACCGTCTCATAGACGAAACATTTAAGCTTGCTGCGATGCACCTGACCAATGAACAAATCCTGGCCAATATTCAAAAATGGATCCAGGAGGACAGGCTCAGCTTTTTGGTCCAAATCAGCAATCGCAATCTGCCGCTGGCCAAAGTTGTCGATGCCATCCGGCGCCATCATCATATCGCCGCGGAAGGTATTGAGTTGCCCGCGGCAAGCAAGAGAGGGGTTCAGGTCTCCCTCATCCAGCGTTTTCTATCGGCCAGGCAAGATTTCGTCAACACGGCCGTGGAGTTTATCGACATCGATGATTTCTATGAAGTTTTGGACCATATCGTCTTTTCCCCGGAAAGCCAGGGAAAATTGGGGGGGAAAAGCACCGGCTTGTTCTTGGCGAAACATATTATCCAGAAAAGCTCTTATTCTTCAAACCATCTGAGGGACATCAAGGTCCCCAAAACGTGGTATATCACCTCGGATGGATTGTTGAGTTTTCTCAGCTACAATAACCTAAACGAGGCCGTTGAACAAAAATATAAGGATATCAATCAGGTGAGGCTGGAATATCCTCATCTGGTGCAAACCTTTAAGAATTCCAGTTTTCCGACGGAAATCATCCAAGGTCTGTCGATGGTTTTGGACGATTTCAAGGATCAGCCTCTGATTGTCAGAAGTTCAAGCCTGCTCGAAGACCGCATGGGGTCATCGTTTTCGGGGAAATATAAAAGCTTGTTTCTCGCCAACCAGGGCGACAAGCGAGAGCGTTTGGAAGCGCTGACCGACGCCATTGCCGAAGTTTACGCCTCGACATTCGGTCCCGATCCGATCGGATACCGATCCGAACGGGGTTTGTTGGATTTTGCCGAGGAAATGGGGATTATGATCCAAGAAGTCGTTGGGGCGAGAGTCGGCGATTACTTCATGCCGTCCTTTGCCGGGGTCGCCTTCAGCCGGAATGAATTCCGCTGGTCACCACGGATTAAACGCGAGGACGGCTTGCTGCGTCTTGTCCCCGGGCTGGGAACCCGCGCCGTCGACCGGACAAGCGACGATTACCCCGTCTTGATGGCCCCGGGCCAAATTGGTCTTCGGGTGAATGTCTCTGTTGACGAAATTGTCCGCTACGCTCCCAAGAAGGTTGATGTGATTAATTTAAAAACGAATGCTTTTGAGACAGTGGAGATCAGGGAGCTCTTAAAGAAATTTGGCCAAGATATCCCAGCCGTTGAAAAGATGGTTTCCGTCCATGATAGCCATCGTATTCACAAACCTGCAGGCAAGAATATCAACTTTAAGAAGGATGATTTGATCGTCACCTTTGAGGGACTTGTCACGGATACGCAGTTCATCCCCCAATTGAGATCCGTGCTTCAATTGCTGGAGGACAAGCTTAAAACTCCCGTGGATATCGAATTCGCCTCCGACGGCAAGGATTTCTATCTCTTGCAATGTCGGCCCCAAAGCTATTTGGAAGGCTGTGAGCCGTATCCGGTTCCCAAAGACATCCCCAAAGATAAAATCCTGTTTTTCAGCAACCGTTTCGTTTCAAATGGCCGAGTGCCCGATATTACCCATATCATCTATGTCAACCCTCAAGGATACGATGAACTTAAAGAGGAATCATCTCTGCTGGACGTCGGACGAGCGGTGGGAAAACTTAATAAACTTTTGCCCCGACGTCGGTTCATTCTCATGGGACCCGGACGTTGGGGAAGCCGGGGAGATATCAAGCTGGGCGTGAAGGTCACCTATTCCGATATTTCGAATACGGCCGTGCTCATTGAAATCGCCCGGAAAAAAGGAAACTATCTTCCAGACCTTTCCTTTGGGACACATTTCTTCCAGGATTTAGTTGAAGCCGAAATCCGCTACCTGCCCCTTTATCCCGATGAAAAAGACACGATCTTCAACGAGAATTTTTTCAAGACATCAAATAATATCCTTCCCGAAATTCTACCGGAGTTCACCTTCCTGGCTGATACCGTTAGGGTCATCGATATTCCCAAGAGCACGGATGGACTTATCCTGAAGGTCCTAATGAACGCTGACCGAGATGAAGCCGCGGGAATACTGGCCAGCCCGTCCCTCCCGTCGCCGATTCCCTTTGTCACCCAGGAGCAGAATGAAAAACGATCAGATAATTTTTGGGCCTGGCGTCTGCAGATGGCTGAGCATGTTGCTTCCCAACTTGACTCCGCTCGCTTTGGCGTAAAGGCGTTTTATGTTTTTGGCAGCGCGAAAAATGCCGCCGCCGGCCCTCAGAGCGATATTGATATTTTGATCCATTTTCAGGGCACAAAGAGACAGCGCCAGGAGCTTGCGATCTGGCTCGAGGGCTGGAGCTTAGCTCTAGACGAGATCAATTTCCAAAAAACGGGTCACAGGTCAGGGGGACTCCTCGATATCCATATCGTCACGGATGAGGATATCGCCAGGAAGGAGAGCTACGCGATGAAAATCGACGCGGTCACGGATGCGGCCAGACCTCTCCCTCTCAAAAAGTCAGGACAGCCGAGCTAAATGAGCTGCCGAGTCGCCGCTTTGAGGCAATCGGGATCAAATCGAACAAGAGCCAGCTCCGGGCCATGGTGGGCCGCTGAAAAACAAGAGGTGCGCCCGATAACGTCTCGCCAGGAAAACGATAGCTTGGCAGATTCATGGATATGGCCGTGGAGAGTCAGCAGAGGCTGACGAGTTTCAATAAAGCGACGGATGGCGATGCTTCCCACGTGCGGATCCAAAGGGACATGATCAATCATTTTGCCTTCTAGCGCAGCCAGATCGAGCGTCGTTTTATAAGGAGGGGCGTGAAGGAGAAAGATGGCCTTATCCAGATTATCATCTCCAGCCAATCGGGCCAGATCGTCTTGAATGGTGGCGTACCTTTTTTCTTGATCTGAAACCGGGAAAGTGCGAATTCCCTCTTCGGGAGAAATACAGCCAGGGTCGACATAGCGTGAGACATCATAGCGTTCCCAATCTTTAATACGGAAGGGGGTCGGAGGAACACAGGCATAGCCATAGATATGAAAATCATGAAAGCCGACCTTCCTGTTGTGGATATACTCCCAGATTCCTTGAGAGGCGACATCCAGAACAGCGGCTTCTTCAATTCGCGGGTCATCGTTGCCCATGATAAGAAAAACTCTGGGATAGGCGTCCTTGAGTTCTTGGCGCAAACGGGCCAACTGTTTCACGAGAAATTTATATATAAAATCTTGGCGAGAGATATTCAATGACTTAGGTCTATAGATTGGCAGCGGCAGAAAATCGCCGCCTAAAAAAACAGCTTCAGGTCGTTCAGTGATAATAGCCTGGAAAAGCTTTTGATACCGTTCGATCTTTCCGTGCAAATCAGTAACAAAAAAGCAACTCGTCATTTTCCCTCTAAAAAATCTTTTCGATATCGTCGACCAAATCCGAGACCGTCAAAAAAAGATGATAATCAAAATTGTCGTGTGAAACAACCCCTCAAGGCCTTATGATTCAAGGAGTCGGCGGCGAAAGAATGCTAGGAACTGGATTCCGCCTCGAACTTATATCCGACGCCGCGAACCGTATGGATATATTTTTTGGCTTTGCCCAGTTTTTTCCTGATCCCCGTGATCTGATAATCCACCACCCTTTCGGTGATCGAGTAGTTGTCTTCGCGGACATGGTCTAAAATTCGGGAACGCGTAAAGACTTTATTTGGCTTTCCGGCCAACAAAGAGAGGATGTCAAATTCGGTTTTGGTCAGGTCGATTTTTTCCCCGTCGACAAAGACTTCGTAGGCGTCGAGCTTGATCGCCAATCCGTCGAATTCCAGGGTATGTCGGTCGCTCGTTTCTAATTTGTTTTTTCTTCGGAGCAAAGCGTGGATGCGGGCGATTAGGATCTGGGGCTCGAAGGGCTTGATGATATAGTCGTCCGCGTATTCTTTCAAGCCGAAGACGATGTCCTCGAGCTTTCTCTTTCCGGTGAGCATGATGATGAAGATAGTGGCGGTTTGAGGGTCCTTTTTTAGGATATGACAAACTTTGTAGCCATCAATTCCGGGAAGGACGACATCCAAGAGAATCAGGTCGGGCTTTTCCTTTCGCGTTATAATGACGGCTTCTTCGCCGGTCTGTGTGGCAAGGACTTTGAACCCCTCTTTTTCAAGGATAAAGGCGAGACTCTTCTGAAGACTCACATCATCTTCAACGAGTAGGATTTTGACGTTAGCTTGAGCATCGCTCATGAATAACAGCTATCCTCCAAACGGCCCTCGTTATCCTCGTTTTAAACGCGGGGCTTCGTCGGGCCCAAGGATTATTTTAATATCGTCCTAACAAAAATCAAACAAAATCCTAATAATATCTCAAAAAGAACGAACTTTTATCAAGGGCTAAGCTTAGCGCTATTCAGCAGCTGCGGGCTTCGATCTCTTCGGGCGTAGGTTTTCTGCCATTTCTCAATAATCAAGATCAAGGTCTTGCTCAATTTCGCTCCGCTTCCGTGAATCGGTCGAAGCTCTTCGGCGAGCTCCGAATAGCCTTTTCTGTCCAGCCAGGAAGAGATGATATCGTTGTCGGAGAACGGCTGGAGGATGTCAGGAGGAATCGTTCGCAGAACAGATAGGAGATCATCGAGGCTGAACGCTTTGAGATTGTCAATAGCCAGGGGCGTGGCGTCCAGCTGCAGGATTTCTTTTTTCAGGTATCTTTTCAATAAAGCGATCAGGCGCCGGCCTTGACTTCGCTTCGGGCGTAAGATATCCCCGAGCTCTCTGTAGCTGTGCATGTAGAGCCAAGTGGAGAATTTATCTTTTTGCCCGTAGCTTTCCATGATTTTTCTTAGCGCCTGCCCACGCTTGGTATTTTTTTCCGCGGCCAACAGGATCCGGTATAGGTCCCGGATATTTTTTATCCGATCCAACTCTTGGCCGTTTTCGTCGTAAATCAGGAAGTCGCCCATGCCGGAGTGATCACGAATATAGTCCTTGAGTTTTTGGAGGCTCCCCGGGTCTCCTTTAGGCAGAAGAAAGGCTATTCTTTTGAAATCCTCGGCCTCTTTGGCCTTAGAGGCGATGATGATGGGAATCCGGGGGTAATAGCGGCTGATCAATCGGACGATGTCGCGGCCTGCATCGCTGTTGAAGTGGCTTCCTTTGGGAAAGAAAATATCGGCGATCAGACAGACAACATCGTCTCCATGGCCGTGAGACCGGAACTCCCGGCCGTCGATTTGAGATTCTTCCTCCGTCCCGAAAAGAAAGCTCAATGTCTCTTCGTACGTTCGGGTGATCATGACATCGGCCCGCTGCCCGATGATGCCGTAAAGAGTCGGCAAAAATTGAGAAAGCCAGCGAGGTTCGTCATCCACGACCAAAAAGATAAATCGCCGGATTTTTGAAGACCTCCGAATATTGATCAAATCTTCGGCGGCCCTGACAACAGAGGTGATAATGAGCGGGGGGACAAGTACGGTCGTACTGTAAGCAAAAACAAGATCGGCTTTGGCCGTGTAGGGATATTTCTCTTTAGCAGGTTGCGGAGGGGAACGTTGGATAAAATAATTCGCTGAAAGCAGGACCACCACGGAATCAGGATTATTCTTGCGAATTTTTTCGGCGTCAATAAGAGGCAAAGCCGTATCGTCAAAGAGGAAAACCGTCGTCTGGTCGGAAGCGCAATCGGAAACGGATTGGGGGCTGCCGAGAATTTCGGTTTTGAGCCAGGGCATGTTTTCATTTAGGATCTGTGAGGATTCCCGGATCCGGGTTTCTGCGCAAAAGAAGACGGCTTTTTCGATCTTGACGGGATTAATGATTCTGGGGATGAAGGAGAATTCCTTGCCCAGCTTTTTATTCGCCATCTTCCACGATAACCTTACAGCGCTGATGGATAGAGTCGGCAAAAAGTGTCGCTGGACTAGAAAACTCCAAAAGCGATAAGGCCTCATGAGGATCAACGGATGAAAAAAGCCAGGGATCCATCTTATCTTGGCCGGGTGCGATATAACCGTAAATGATGTTATTGCCCATCAAGTTGGTCAAGAAATGCGTCCCTTGTGTCCCATACATCCGGGTTTGAAGTCTTTTTTGATCCTCATCATAGCCGCCCTGGATCATATAAAGAAAATGGCTGCCGTAGATCCCGCCGGTTAAATGGCTGTCTTCCGGGAGAGGCTCCGCCCGGCCGGCGATATCCACTCCGTATTCAAAAATGGCCGCCGCGCGATCGACGTCCTTATAATCTACATAGATTCCCCAATCGCTATTTTTGCTGCCCAGCCGGCCGGGAACGATCAAGATGTAGGGCTCATGGCGTTCGTGCATTTGACGATTGATGGCGGAAATCTTGTTGCGGACAACCTCATGCATCTCTTTGGTATAGACGAAAGGAGAAATGACGACCGCAAATTTGATGTCTCTTATAATGCCGTGGCCTTGAGAATTTTTTATCGACAGAAAGGTATGGCGGGGCTTTTTGGGAACACGAATGGAATCGAATCTTAGCTCCGGCAACGGCGTAAGCTGGACGATATGAAACGTCCCATCTTCTCTATCTTTCTTGGCAAAGTTGATATTAAAAACGAATTCGATCTGGAAATGAGGCGTGATTCGAGATGCAATCGTCTCCATAATCTCGACAAGGCTCGTCTTAAAACGAAAGTGATTGTTCTGGATGAGCTCTTCGATGGTAATGAGGTTGTTGTGAATTCCCAACAATTTGATTTTATGGTAGTTGGCGAAGTTGACGTGCAATTTTTTCATCGTTTCCAGTTCTTCTCCCTTGAGCTCTCTGTTCTTGGTCATATCCAAAGCATAAAAAAATTGCTGTCCCTTCCCGATTTGAAGCAATTTGAGAGGAATTGGATTTTTGATGGTAGCCATGGAAATGACCGGAAAGTCATCCAAAACGGTCGCGTATCCGTGGCCAAAGGCGATTCTGGCAAATCCTTCTTTAGGGTCCTGTGTTTTTAAAGCGTGAGGAAAATAGGAATTGGCAACTCCGGAGATATAAGGGTAATAGCAGGGGCCGGCCAGCGTATCATCGAAGACGCCGGGGATTGGGTTCAAAATAACCGCCATTTTTTCCCGGCTGGCGGGAGGCTGTTTTTGCGTAAAATCATTATAGATGTGATAAATCGCTTGTTGGACCTGATGCAAACGCGTCATAGCGTCCGGATGATTGTTGGGGAGCATGTAGGACGTATATTCTCCGGCATGGATGAGGGCTGTTCCTCCGGCGGATGTCGCGGCTTCATTCGTTGCCGAAGAGCGAATGCCGATCGGAACGTCTCCCAATTCACTCCATATCGAAACAATGATATCCGATTCTTCTTTTCCAAATTTTCCGCAGCGGTCCAAAAAACGGTCGTAAAACGTTGTGCTGAGGACGCTGGTTTTAAGCTTATTGGCTTTCGGGATCGGACATTCATTGATTTTGGCCAGACCGACTCCTTTTCCGCCGGGGGACCCATCGCCGTATATTTTCACGTCCCCGATTTTTTCAACGATTTTAATGCTCATGGCAATAATAAAATTATAGGTGAAGATTTTTGCTTAGTAAAGTAAATGAATCAGACTTTATTAAGGGTCGCTAGGCGGCGGATGGCTCGGGAGCTTCCCAATTCCGAATCGCCGCCATGGCTTCTTCCGGTGTCTGGACGGAGCGCAAGGTCTGGAGAAGATGTCTGTTTTGAGCCGCCCGGCTGGCCAGCGCCAAAAGCTTCACCTGCGTATCGGGAGCCTGGGCGGGCGAAAGAATGAGGAATACGATCTCCATCGGTTTTTCCGTAGAGACATCCGAGACGCCCTGCCTTGTCAATCCAATAGCGACAATAGGGTCAGCCAGATGATCGACGCGGACATGGGGGAAGGCCACGCCTTCATTGAAAAAGGTCGAGCCCTGTTCCTCCCGTCTCATGATGGCTCCGAATAACGTTTCAAGATCTTCTATTCCGTCATCCTTGCCGACAGCTGCGACCAGCGTTCGCAGAACGTCTTCTTTTGGGACCGGGTTGTCCCAAATGACGATGCGTCGGGCTGAAAGTGTTTGGCCGAATGTCGGTAGGACCGAAGGCAGGGCCGCAGTTTCAGCGGTCGTCGTAATGGGTGCCATCCCTTCCGGGACCTCGACGAGGGACCCGCTGATAACGGTTTCCTTCTCGCAAGTATCGATGACAATGATGGTGACTCCCCGGGCATTTTTTACGAGATTGGCGACGACGGCTTTATTCTTGCCGAACCTTTTCCAGAAAGGTTTCGGATGTGACCTGCCGACAACGATATGCCCGACACGATATTCTTTGGCGAACCTGAGAATGGTATCGACAACGTCTTCTCCCTTGTAGGTGAACACGACAGCGCCCAGCTGCTTGGCCAGAGTCAGTGTCTCGGAGAGGATCCGCTGGGTTTGGGCGTCGATGACCGTCGCTTCCTCGGAAGGCGTCTGAACATAGACGGCATACCAGTTCCGATTCAACCTTCCTGCCAGACGCGAACCATAGCGCAGCAATTTCTCGCTATTGGGGCCGTGCGAACTCAAACAGACCAAGACCTGGTCCGAGGCGGCCCCGCTTTCTTCCTCCTGAGTTTCGCGCCTTCTGAGATCGATCTGCGAAGCCAGCTCGCGAAGCGTGAGCTCCCGAAGCTTTTCCAGATTCGAGGGAACAAAGAAATTGGCCAGGGCAGTCTTGATCCGGTCGAGCGGATAAATTTTGCCTTCCTCCAGCCGCTTCCTGAGATCGGCCGTCGCCAGGTCAACATCGACGATCTCGTCCGCTTCAGCCAGAACGGAATCAGGCAGACGCTCGCGCACCTTCACGCCGACCGCTTTTTCGACGATGTCATAAAGGCTTTCCAAATGCTGGACGTTCATGGTGCTGATGACGTGGATTCCTGCCGCCAGAATATCTTGGACATCCTGGTATCGCTTCTCATTCCGGCTTCCCGGAACGTTCGTGTGAGCCAACTCATCGATAAGAGCCACCTGGGGCTTGCGGGCCAAAATGGCAGCGACGTCCATTTCTTCCACGGCAATCCCGCGATACTCCTGCCGGCGCCTGGGGATGACTTCCAGCCCCGTGGCGAGTTTGGCGATATCGGCGCGGCCGTGTGTTTCGAGCAGCCCGATCACCACGTCGATGCCTTCGCCCTTCAGTCGATGGCCCTCCTGGAGCATCTGATAGGTTTTCCCCACACCGGCGCAGTAGCCGAGGTAAAGCTTCAGCCTCCCGCGCTGGGCGCGGCGGATCATCCTGAGAAAAGCATCGGCTCGCTCTTCTTTCATTTTATCGCTCCGTCCAGGGCCAGGTTGATCATCAGAACATTCACCCGGGGCTCTCCAAAGATACCGAGGTCACGGCCCTCGGCATAAGTCTCAACAAGCTTCCGAACGGCCATTTCGCTCAGCCCTCGAGCCCTGGCCACGCGGGGAGCTTGGAGGTAAGCGTTCTTCAAAGATATATGCGGATCAAGCCCGCTGGCTGACGCCGTGACTGCATCTGCGGGCACCATGGAATCAGGGTCGAGGTTATTTTCTGCCCGGTAGTCGGCAAGGCGCCGGCGGACCGCATCGACCAGCTTTTTAGAAGTGGGTCCAAGATTGCTGCCGCCGGAGCGAACAGCATCGTAACCCTGCCCTGCCGCCGAAGGACGAGGATGAAAGTATTTCGGCTCGGAAAAACCTTGCCCGATCAAGCTTGACCCTAAAACCGTCCCGTTCCGCATGACCAACGATCCATTGGCCGCGGCCGGGGATAGACCTTGAGCCAAAAGCCAGACGGCAACCGGATATATGCCGCACAAAATGACCGCTAGGGATAAAACGGCCAATAAAGAGGTCCAGATTTCACTTAGCCAATTTTTCATCTCTGTCCGTCCTTTCTCATCTTAAACAAGATGGAGAGCATTGACAATCAGGTCCGCTAATTTTATCCCGGGAAACGGAGCGATGAGGCCGCCCAGGCCATAAATCAGAAGATTGCGCCGGAGAAGCGCGGCCGCAGCCAACGGCCGGAAACGCACTCCGCGCAGCGCCAGAGGAATAAGAGCGATGATAATGAAGGCGTTAAAAATAACGGCGCTCAGGATTGCGCTCAAGGGCGACCGGAGGCCCATGATGTTAAGGGGCGCGATGACCGGAAACACGCTGACCAGCATAGCCGGGATGATGGCGAAGTACTTGGCGACATCATTAGCGATGCTGAACGTCGTCAATGCTCCCCGCGTGATCAGCATCTGTTTGCCGATCTCAACGACCTCGATCAGCTTCGTCGGATTGGAGTCGAGGTCGACCATGTTCCCGGCTTCCTTGGCCGCTTGTGTCCCGGTGTTCATAGCTACTCCCACATCGGCCTGGGCGAGAGCGGGTGCGTCGTTGGTGCCGTCGCCTGTCATGGCCACAAGGTGACCCGCCGCCTGTTCTTTTCGAATCAGCGTCAGCTTATCCTCCGGCTTGGCTTCGGCCATGAAATCATCGACACCAGCTTCTTTGGCAATCGCGGCTGCCGTAAGACGGTTGTCTCCGGTGATCATCACGGTTTTGATCCCCATAGCCCTGAATCGCTCGAAACGGTCCCTGAGCCCGCCTTTGACAATATCTTTCAAATGAATGGCGCCGAGAAACCTTGTTCCGTCGGCGACCAACAGGGGCGTTCCCCCGGAGAGGGCGATGGAGCTGACCGCGCCTTGGAGCTCGCCGGGGATATTATTCCCAGTGAAAGCTCTGATGGCGTCCGGGGCGCCTTTTCGGATTTGTCGGCCGTCGAGATCCACCCCGCTCATTCTTGTTTGCGCCGAAAACGCAATAAACCGTGCCCTCTCCATCTCGGAGATGGATCGGCCTCTCAGGCCGTATTTTTTCGCCAAGACAACGATGCTCCGTCCCTCGGGCGTTTCGTCAGCCAATGACGCGAGTTGTGCGGCATTGGCCAGTTCTTCGACCGGAACGCCGGCCGCCGGGAGAAAATCCGTGGCTTGGCGGTCCCCCAAGGTAATGGTTCCGGTTTTATCGAGGAGCAGCACGTCCACGTCCCCCGCTGCTTCGACTGCGCGGCCGCTCATGGCCAGCACGTTTTTCTGGACCATGCGATCGATCCCCGCGATTCCGATGGCATTGAGCAATCCGCCGATGGTCGTCGGAATCAGGCAGACCAAGAGGGCCACGAGCACGGTCATCGTCAGAGAAACTCCGGAGTAAGCCCCGAAGGGTTTCAAGGTGATGATGACCAGCAGGAAAATAATCGTCAAAGCCGAGAGGAGAATAGTCAGGGCGATCTCATTCGGAGTTTTCTGACGCCTCGCCCCTTCGACAAGGACGATCATCCGGTCCAAAAAGCTCTCGCCGGGGTTGGCCGTGACGCAGACTTTGATCCGATCGGAGAGCACGCGCGTGCCGCCGGTGACCGCGCTCCGGTCCCCGCCCGCCTCGCGGATGACAGGGGCGGATTCGCCGGTGATGGCAGATTCGTCGACCGTCGCCACACCTTCGATGATTTCGCCGTCCGCCGGTATGATTTCACCCGCAGCCACGATAACGAGGTCGTCTTTCCGCAGCCGGTCAGCGTGGACCTTTTCTACGCTGCCGTCGGCCTTCAGGCGGTTGGCGATAGTTTGGGTTCGCGTTTTTCGAAGCTCTCTGGCCTGAGCCTTTCCCCGTCCTTCGGCCATTGCTTCTGCGAAATTGGCAAAGAGCACCGTGAACCAGAGCCAGAGGCTTATCTGCAGGACAAAGCCGAAAGGCTCGTTTCCGGGCCTGATAAAAAGCCCGAGAGTGGTCACGGCAGCGCCGACTTCGGTGACGAATATGACGGGATTTTTCAACAAGGACCGGGGGTTCAATTTCTTGAAGGAATCAACGACGGCCGGCCCGATGATCTGCCGGTCAAAAAGGGAATGGGGTTTTGCAGCCACGGCCTGTTCTCCTCTAAAATAAAATGCCCGATCCCGTCATCAGGAAATGCTCAACGATGGGGCCGAGGGCCAGCGCGGGCAGAAAGGTGAGCGCGCCGACGATCAGGACCGTCCCGATCAGGATAAATATGAACGTCGGTCCGCTGACGGGGAAGCTCGCCTGGCTCGACGGGACCAGCTTCTTTCTGGCCAGGTTTCCGGCCAGGGCCATGACCGGTACGATCATGAGGAATCGGCCGAAGAGCATGGCCAGGCCCAGCGTGATGTTGTACCAGAACGCATTCCCGCTTAGGCCGGCAAAAGCGCTGCCGTTATTGCCTGTGCCGGACGAGTAGGCATAGAGGATTTCGCTCAAACCATGCGGCCCGGCATTGTTCAGGCCGGCCAGTCCCCATTTGCTCACCGACGCCCAGGCGGAGAAGACGAGAATGCTGAAAATCAGGATGAGCACGGCGAGCACGGAAACTTTCACGTCATAGGATTCGATCTTTTTTCCTAAGTACTCGGGCGTCCGACCGACCATCAGTCCTGTCAAAAATACGGCCAGCACCACAAAAACGAGCATTCCGTATAACCCGGAGCCGACTCCGCCGAAAACCACCTCGCCCAACTGGATGTTGAACAACGGGATGAACCCGCCCAGCGGCATGAAGGAATCATGCATGGAGTTGACCGCCCCGCAAGAAGCATCCGTGGTGATTGTGGCGAATAAGGCGGAATTAAAGACGCCGAAACGGACTTCCTTTCCCTCCATATTTCCGTCCGCAGGATCGACCCCAAGGGCCTGCAAGCGGGGGTTGCCGTAGCTCTCGGCCCGCCAGCAGACCAAAACTGCGGCCAGAAAAAGAATGGCCATGGCGCTCCAGACCGCCCAGCCGTGCTTCTGGTTTTTGACCTTGCGCCCGAGATAATAGGTCAGACCGCTCGGGATGAGGAAGATTAAAAGCATCTGAATGAAGTTTGAGAGCGGCGTCGGGTTTTCATAAGGATGGGAAGCATTGGCATTGAAAAAACCGCCGCCGTTCGTTCCCAGCATCTTGATCGCCGCTTGAGAGGCCGTCGGGCCTTGGGCGATGGTTTGTTGAGCGCTATCATTTTTTGGAGCCTGAAGGCCTGAGGTTTCGACAAGCTTTACCTTCTCATAGGGTTTGAAGTTCTGGATCATTCCCTGTGACACGAGAAAAAGAGCGGACACCATGGAGAGCGGCAGCAGCAGGTAGAGATTCACTCGGACAAGATCGGCCCAAAAATTCCCAACGGTCTTGGCGGAATGCCGGGCAATGCCGCGCACCAGGGCCGCCGCGACGGCTATGCCAGCGGCGGCCGAGACGAAATTATGAAACACAAGGCCGATCATTTGGGAAAAATAGGAGAGGGTGATCTCACCCGCGTAATTCTGCCAATTCGTGTTGGTCGCGAAACTGACCGCAGTGTTGAAGGCGAGGTCCGGGCTAACCGGGCCGAATCCTTGAGGATTCAAGGGCAGAAAGTGTTGAAGACGGAGAATGGCATAGGTGAACAATAATGCGACGAGGCTGAAAGCAAGTAGGGATAGGGTGTAGCGTTTCCAATCTTGCTCTTTTTTCGGGTCCAGACCGAGAAGACGGTACAACAGGCGCTCGACGGGCTTTAGCGCCGGATCTAAGAAGGTCTTTCCCCCGGCATCCAGAACACGGATAAGGTAGAGACCAACCGGCTTAGTAAGGAGCAGAAGAACCAGGAGGAAAAGCGCCAGTTGAATCCAACCGAAAAGGTCCATGGCTGGTTTCCTCGATCAGAACTTCTCCGGTCGGAGGATGGTGAAGAATAAATAGGCGATCAATAAAAATCCGATGATGATTCCGAAAAAGTCTGCCATTTTTCAAAGCCTTTCACAAAAACGAGCATAGAGATAACAAAGCCCGAAAAAAACGATGGCGCCGAGGATGCAAACAAGATCGATCATAGAGCATTCTCCTTATCGGAAATGCGATCAGCTCTTTTAAGCGTAAAGGTGAAGGTCGACCCTTTTCCTTCCTGGCTTTCCACGCGAACCGACCCGCCGTGGGCCTCCACGATCTCCTTGACGATGGCCAGGCCGAGCCCGGCGCCAGTTTCTTGTCCAAGAGTCGGGACGCGGAAGAATTGTTCGAAAATCCTCGGAAGATACTTGCTGGGAATTCCCCTGCCGGTATCTGAAACGGAGAATTGAACCCATTCCTCGTCAGCAGTGGCAGAGATGGTCATGTTCCCTCCCGGGGGTGTGTATTTGAGGGCATTCGAGAGCAAATTGCCAAAGACGTGATTGATCCGGGTCAGGTCGGCCCAGACTTCAGGCAGATCATTGGGCACATCCACTTCGAGAGAAATTCCCTGGTCCTGGACGGCTCTCCGGAAGGGTTCAATCCCTTCCAGCGCCATCGAGCGGGGCGAGATCGCCCGAAATTCCAAATGGGCCTTTCCGGATTCAATGCGGCTGATATCCAGGAGGTTGTTGAGGATGTTAGACAGACGGTCACTGTCTTCTCTGGCGGCAACCAAAAGCTCGGCCTGTTTCTCGGTGAGCGAGCCCACGCGTTCTTCCAACAGGAGATGAATGGCCATGCGAATGGAAGTGAGCGGGGTTTTAAGTTGATGCGATACCGTAGAAATCACCCCCCTTTTTATCTCGTCCTGCTGCCGGAGCTGGGTGACGTCCTGGAGGACCAGGATCACCCCCGTGGCCAGTTTTTCGTTGTCAAGGATGGGCACGGCCTCCGGACGATAGTATCGCTCTTCTCCCCGCACGAACTGTTGGACCACTCTTTGGCTCTTTAATATCGCTCTGCGGCCGTCTTTGAGCGCTTCATTGTACAGATCCGCCATCCATCCGAACGGCAGATCAAAAATCGCGGCGTTGGGCCAAAGCCCGAAGATATTCTTGGCCGATTCTGTAGCGACCTCAACCCTTCCTTGCGGGTCGATGACAGCCACGGCATCGGGGAGGCTGTTGAAGGCCTGTTGGGTCGCGCGCTGGATTCGCATGAGCTTGGTTTGATCGGTCCGACGGAATTCGCGAAGGCTCGCGGCCATGGCGTTGAACGCTTCGGAAAGATGCCCGATTTCGTCCCGGGTGGCGCTGGGGACAACGAGGTCGAGATTGCCCCGCCGGATTTCATCCGCGGATCGGATCAGACGCTGGACGGGACGCAGAATCCATCTCCCGGCAAAAAAGATAAAGGCGATGGCGACGATCGTCCCGATGATCAAAAGAACATACATTTGTCTGCGCGCGCTGCTGGCGCTGTTTCGGGCCTGATTATTCGCGTCGCTCATATTTTGCTGGTTCATTTGAAGAATCTTGTCCGCGGCGGCCTTAATCTGTCCGAACAAGGGGAAAAGGACGGTGAAATAAGCGTCGCGGCGAAGGACGGCCGGAATTTGTGGATCGATGATCCGTTGGAGCGCCGCTTTGAACCGGACGTAGAAATCGCGAACCTGAGCTGCTTTCTCTCCCTCCCCCGGAAGAGTGATTGTATTCAGCTCGACTTGAAGAGCCTTCTCAAAAACGCCTTCGTTTTTAAGGATGAGATCCTTTCCTTGCCCCGTATCTCCGAGAAGCGCAAAAAGCAGGCCGCTGTCGATACGTTCCAAGGCCTCCTTCATCTGCTGGCAGGCAATGACGCTCCTGTAATTTTCTCTGAGGATGACGTCGATGGCTTCGCCTAGCTTGGAAAGATTTAGGATGCTTTGAACTCCGATGACGGCGATGATGATTAAAAGACCTCCGAAGCCGAGAGAGACCTTTTGGCGGAGTCCCAGCATTTTTTTCTCCTTCATTTTAAATATTGCAAAAGACGTGCCACTTCGACATCCTCCTAAGTTATTGATAATGAATATCTTTCATCAGCAAGCCGATTCATCGCCTTGCATTTCTCAAGAATGGAATGAAAAACTCATTGAAAATTGAAAGGCGGGTTTAAAAAATAAATCAACCGAAAAACGAAATCCGCGGGACACTAATATCAGCGCATTAATAAAAGTGACATCCCCGTTCGGGCGGCGCTTAGGCCGTCCTCAAGCCCCCGTAGCGGAGGGGGGGCCCCGTCGGCTTTTCCGACGGGGGGAACCGACGGGACTGGTTCCTCGGGGTCCGGGGGCTACGGACGGGTTAAGCGCCGCCTTTAGGTTGTCACCTTATTTATTGCGTTCATATTAGATTCCAAATTTCTTCCGGCGCCGCCAGAGGGTGGCCTGGTCTATGCCGAGGATGTCGGCGGCTTCTTGCAATGATCTCGCTCCGGCGAGAACCCGCCGGATATGCTGTTCCTCGATCTTGTCAATCGTCACCGGGTCGCCTATATTGGGAGTTGAGTCCGCCGGCAATATATTCGTGGGGAGGCACTCCATTCCGACATGGTCGGTCCGGCAGAGGATGGCGACACGTTCTACGACATTGCTGAGTTCTCTGACGTTGCCCGGCCAGTGATATTGGCGGAGCGCTTCGAGCGCCTCTTTCGTAAAGCTCAAATTCAAGCGATGATTGTTCCGCCCGTGAAAGACCAGCAGTCTTTCCGCTAGCGCAACCACGTCATCCGGACGCTCGCGCAGGGGAGGGATTTCGATTTGGATCACGTTGAGCCGATAAAAAAGGTCTTCTCGAAATCGGCCTTCCTTGACGGCGTTTTCCAGATTCACGTTTGTAGCGGCAATAAGGCGGACATCGGCTTTTCGCGTTAAGCAGTCACCGACACGTTCATATTCCTTATCCTGGACGAACCGTAAAAGTTTCGGCTGAAGGGAGAGAGGCAGATCGCTGATTTCGTCCAGGAACAGCGTGCCGCCCTCGCAGGCAGCGATGCGGCCGGGATTGTCGCGGACGGCGCCTGTGAAGGCTCCTTTAACATGCCCGAATAATTCGCTGTCCAGGAGCTCGGATGAAAAGGAAGGACAGGAGATGACGCTGATCGGCTTTGTCGCCCTGCGGCTCCAGGAGTGGATGGCCCTGGCGAGAACGGTCTTGCCCGTTCCGCTTTCTCCGCGAAGAAGGATCGTCGCCTCGGAGGAGGCTGCTTGGCGCGCTGAATGGACGACCCTTTGCATGGCGGGACTTGTGCTTGAAAAATCGATCTCAGGATGCTCCCGTCCCAGAACTTCCTGGAGTGCCGCGACCCTTTGCTCCAGCGTCCGCATCTCAAAGACCTTGCGGACCGCCAGCTTGATTTGAGCCGGCGTGAAGGGCTTGGGGATGTAATCGGTGGCCCCGCGCCGCATGGCCTCAACGGCCGTGTCGATGGAAGCGTAGACGGTGATGACGATGATCTTCAGCCAAGGAGTCGTGGCCAATAAGGCTGGGATCAAATCCAGTCCGTCATCCGCGCCTAGCCGCAAATCCACGAAGGCGAGTTCAAAAGATCTTCGCGATGCCTCGGCTAAAGCGTCCTGGAAGTTGCTGACGCCGACGACCCTGTGGCCCTCCGTCTCAAGGCAGACGGATAATGTTCTGCGGATGTTGACCTCATCATCCACCACGAGAATATTTAATGATTCATTCATCGGCGGTTCAGTCTTCACGGTCATAAAATATACAGAATGATGAAATAAATTGCCATGATCACCAGTCCAACGGGGACTCCGATGACGGCCCATTGTTTCATTTTTATTTTGAGCCTTCCCGCCGCCACGATATTGGGAATATTTCCGGGGATGAGCATGCCGCCGGCGATGGACAGGCCCATAATGATGCCGACGATCTGAGGGAGGCTCATGGTCGGACCTATCTCTATGGCGGCCAGGCTGGCATTATCCAGGACCGCTGAGATCATGTTGAACCAGTAGAGCATTCCGGGCGCGATCTTGGCAAAATACCAGACGATGAGGGGTCTGAAGCCTTCACCCAGCAGAACCAGGGCTCCGACAAAGATATAGACCTTAGCCGCTCTGATGATGACCGTCGTCAGGGTTTCTGTGTATTCAGGGATCTTTTCTTCTTTTTTCAAGGAAATTTTCGGGCCAAGCCAGAAAGCCCCGAAGAGGGCTATGGCGACGACGCCGGGAATCAAGTACAGGCCGAAAACGCGGAGCGGGAAAAAGAAGCCGGCATGGTAGGGAGGACCGGCCAACTTGGCGACCAAGATCGTCGATAAAGGCTCACCCAGCGGCGTTAAGCAAGCGCCGAGGGCCACGGCAAAGCAGGAAATAACGATCAACTTGATCTTATTTTTTTTCGAAATGGGGAGAGCAGGTGTGATTTCAGACAAAAGAACGGCGGTGATAATAACGGAAACGACACTGGATAAGAGGCCGAATAACGTGATCAGCAGGAAAATGAACCATCTAGAGCCGAGTCTTGTCGCTAATCTCAATACCGAGTTGCAAAAAGGCGTATTAAAATAATGGATGACAAGGCCGATCACCAACACGACCTGGAAGATTCCCAAAGGAAGCGATCCGATGATGACCGGCGCTTTGAGGGCTTCGACGACCAATCTCCAACTCCATAGTCCGGAAACCGTCACGGCCATCAGGCCCATGACCAGGAAAAATGGTTCCAGGTTTTCCTCAATTTTTTTGACTTTAAAAGGAAGGATCATCGCCAGGAGGGCTATGGCCAACAGTCCGAAAACAATTGACAGGACCGGCTCTGGGGGGATGTGGGGCATTGTGTTTACCTTCGGACTTTGAATTTTATCATTACAATATTCATGGGGGTATGTGTGCCCAAATCAAATATTGATCCGGATGGGCAGGATGACCGTCGTGATCCCCTTCCACCTCAGTTCCCGCTGGATGGCGAATGCCGTCTCGTTATGCAGCAGTCTGTGGATGAGGCCGCCCTGCCGGAAGACAGACTGGCCGGCAAACACCGTGGATTTGGGAAACTTCTTGGCGATGGACTCGACAAGATTGCTTGCAGTCTGGACGATGTCCGTTCCGAGGTCGTATTTGAAATCCGCAGGGAATCCGAGTTTTCGCGCCAGATCGACATATTTTTGGAGCGCTTCGCAGGCCGAGCTTTCGAGGCAGGACACGGTGTCCGACCCCCTAAATGAACCGACATCGACCTCGGCTACGGAGACGAAGACGAAATTCTTATAGAGCCCGGGAAAGCTGCGGATGATGGACAGAAACGTGTGAACCCCGAACCCGTTAAAGCCGTTGACCAACTGGATGGCCGTCATGTTCGTCGGGTCCAGGGGATCGGAATTCATGGGGCCTTTGGACGGAATATTTAAAAGCAGATCGTCCAACTCCCGGACGCCGCTGCGGACTTTGTTGTAATGCCGGCGGGTCAAGAAACAGAGCAGGACGACCACCGACGTAATGACGATCGTCAGCCATCCGCCCAGAGCGAATTTTTCGATGGACGTGATGATCAAGACGGTGACGCAGACGACCAAGCCGATGAGATGAACGGGTAAATATCGCTTCCACTTTTTTTCGGTCTTGCGGTTCTTGATGAAAAACCGGGACATACCCAGTTGGGAAAGGGAGAAAGTCAGAAAAACATTGATCGAGTACATGACCACAAGGGTTGAAATCGAACCTTGGGAGTACAGGAGGAGACAAACGGCGGCGCCGCCCATAATAATCACACCGTTCTGAATGGAAAAACGGTCGGACAAAGATGCGAACCGATGGGGGAACCAGTAATCCACGGCCATGTTGGCCATGACCCGGGGACCGTCGACGAACCCCGTCTGAGCGGCAACTAAGAGCAGGGCTCCTTCGGAAAATATCGTAATCAAGGCTATAACACCGCCGATCGTCCAACCCGAAAAAATTTTTCCCGCAAGGACGGCGTTTAGGGTCTGTCCGTAGACCGGCCGGACGCCGAGCAGGAGATAACAAACGAGGATGCCTCCGGCCGTAAGGGCCAATGATGCCGCTAGATAGACCATTGTCTTTTTTCCATTATGGACCCGCGGCTCCCGCAGGATTTGAAGTCCATTGGAGACGGCCTCGATTCCGGTATAGGTGCCGCCTCCCATCGAGAATGCCTTCAGAAAAAGGAGAATCATGCCGCCTGCCCCGAGGGTGGCCAGCCCCACCTTGAAATCCGTGCGGATGCCGCTGGCCACAGGGCCGATCTGGGGAATATGAGAAAAAATGCCATAGCCGATCATCAGGACATGCGTGATCACAAAGACCGCAAAGATCGGAGTCAGGACCGTGACGGATTCCTTGACGCCCCGCAAGTTCAAAATCACGAGCAGAAGGATGGCAAAGATCTCAAAAGGCACCTTGTAAGATTGATAAGAAGCCGGGAAAAAACTGAAAATCGCATCCCCGCAAGAAACAATGGAGACGGTGATGGTCAGCATATAGTCGACCAGCAACGCGGATCCCGAAACAACCCCGGCCTTCTCCCCAATCGTGTGCGTCGCCACGATATATCCGCCGCCGCCGGAAGGGAAATATTCGATGATCCGAGTATAGGCAAAAGAAATAATTATGACGGTCGCCGCCGTCGCGATCGCCAGAAACAGCGCGAGGTATGTGTGCTGGCCGAGAGTCTTGAACGCTTCTTCGGGACCGTACGAGGACGAAGACAGTCCGTCTGCGCCCAGACCTATCCAGGCCAGAATCGGAATCAACGCCAGCTTATGGAAAAGCGACGGGTCTTTGATGCTCCGCGGTTTTCCGATCAGCGTATGTCTGATCTTATTCGCCAGCGAATTGGAATTGTCGTCACTCATTGTCGCTTCTTGTTCTTTACAATTCTATATTTTTACGCCCTCGCGAAATCCGCTTGGAAATTCAATCGAAATGGAAAGGGCATGCTCACCTAGGCTAATTGATCCTCCTCCCGCGGCCCATTTTAACAAAAATAGGGTTGTCAAGACAAGGCAAGTTAATTGACTAACTCCCGGGCGTATGGTATCAAATATAAAGCAGGATATATGGAATTTTAGCGGCTACGGAGGCATTCATATGACTGGCTGGACCGGCAATATTCTCCGGGTCAATCTCACCGCCAAAACCGCGAAAAAGGAGACGTTCAGCGAAGAGTTCGCTCAAAAATGGGTGGGCGGTCGCGGCTTCGCCGTTAAGATCCTGTACGATGAGCTCAAGCCCGGAATCGATCCCCTCGGCCCTGACAATAAATTCATCGTCGCCCTGGGACCGATCGCCGGCATCCCGGCCCCCAACACAGGGAAAGCCGTCGTCGCCGCCAAATCGCCCTTGACGGGCTTTTACGGCGACGGCAACCTTGGCACCCGTGTTTCCGAGCATCTCCGGAAAGCCGGCTACGACGCCCTGATCGTCGAGGGAAAGGCCGACCGGCCGACCATGCTCTACATCGAAGACGACAAGGTCGAGTTCCTGCCGGCCGATGAAATCTGGGGACGAGGGACCTACGCCGCCAACGACTGGATCTACGGCAAGTACGGCAAGGGTGTCGGCGTCCTGAATATCGGCCAGGGCGGCGAGTGTCTCAATCGCTATGCCGTCGTCCGCAGCCTGGAAGGACGGGCCGGCGGCCGTCCGGGCATGGGCGCGGTCATGGGCTCCAAACTCCTCAAAGCCATCGTCGTCAAAGGCACTCGTCCCATCCCCCAGGCCGATCCCCAGGCCATGCGCGCCCTGGGCTCCGGCGACCTGAAGAAGGTCCAAAAGATCGATAAGGAGACGGGCTGGTCCATCCAGAGCACGACCGGAGTCCTCTCTTTTTGCAATGAAGTGGCCGGCCTCCCAGTCCGAAACTTCCGCAAGACCCACCATCCCGACGCCTGGAAGATTGACGGTGAACGTCTTAATAACGCCCGTGTCGCCACCTACGGCTGTCCCAACTGCACTATGCGCTGCGGGATCACCATTCACGATCACGAAGGCCGCGAGGCCGAGCTTGATTATGAGAATATCGGCCTCCTCGGCGCCAACCTCGAAATCTTCGACCTCCCCCAGGTCGGTTCGTTAAATTATCTGTGCGACGAATACGGCCTGGACACAATGTCGGCCGGCTGCGTCCTCAGCTTCTATGCCGACGCCATCGACCACGGCGCGACGAGCGGCGACTTCAAGTTCGGCGACGCCGAGCGGGCCAAAGAGCTACTTCGGATGGCCGCCTTCCGCGAGGGCGAGATCGGCAACCTCCTGGCCGAAGGGTCGCGGCGGATGGCCCGGGAATTCGGGCACAACTCCGAGGCCTATGCCATGCAGGTCAAGGGTCTTGAGGTGGCCGCCTACAACTGTAAATTCATCCCCGGTCAGGCCCTGGCCTTCGGCGTCGCCGCCATCGGCGCTCACCACCGCGAGGCCTGGATCATCACCTTTGAGATCAAACACACGACCCGCGAATCCTACGGACCGGAGAAAGCGGCCAAGGTCATCGAGCTCCAGCGCATCCGGGGCGGCATGTTCGAGACGCTTGTCGCCTGTCGATTCCCCTGGATCGAGCTGGGCTGGCCCCTCGACAATTATCCCAAGTACTTCAATACTGTCACCGGCCTGAACTGGACGCTCGACGACATGTGGAGGACGGCCGACCGGATCTACAGCCTGATCAAGCTAAATTACCTCCGCGAGTTCCCCGGCACGACCCGCAAGGCGGATTATCCGCCTGCAGTCTGGTTCGACCCGTCCAACGCCGACACCGAAGGCCCTATCGCCGGCAAGGTCCTCGATGCGGAGAAGTACGACGGCCTCCTCCAGCATTACTACGACCAGCGCGGCTACGACAAGCGGGGGATCCCGACCAAGGACACATTGAAAAAGCTCGACCTCGTCCGGGAAGCGGCCGAAGCCGAAAAGTGCGGAAAACTGACATGAAAATCAGGATCAAGATGATCGGCCCTCTGATGTACGAGGCCGGTTTCAGCGAAAAAGAGATGGATATCCCTGTGGCGACCACAGCCGAAAAGCTGCTCGACCGGATCGACATTTCCAAGCAGCGACCGAAGATCATGACGCGCAACGGGAAAGCCATCGCTCCGGACGAAATCCTTGAGGACGGCGATAAAATCGCGATTTCCCCGATCTATTCCGGCGGCTGATAATTGGGGTCAGATCTAGACATCTGACATCTGAAATTTGCATGGTCGGATTGCCGCGTCATTTAATTCCTCGCATGGCATAAGGCAACTGTCAGATTTATAGATCTGATCCCGGATTCTTGCGAGTTCTTATAGATGGCTAGCATGTCTTCAAATCTAAAGCTTGTTCTCATCGACGGCGAATGGCGGCCGGCGCAAGATCCCGTCGGATCCTTCCGCGCCGCAAATCCCGCGACGGGCTCTGAGGTGGGCGACGTTTACCCTATCTCAAGCTATGCCGACGCGGAAGCCGCCCTCCAGGCCGCGCATCGCGCAGCGCAGGAGTTGATAAAAATTTCGCCCGAGGCTATCGCCGATTTCCTCGACCTTTTTGCCGAAGGAATCCAGGCCCGATGTGAGGATCTGACCGAGACGGCCAACCTTGAAACAGCCCTACCCAAAGAGCCGCGCCTCCGGCTGACCGAGCTTCCGCGAACGACCAATCAACTCCAGCAAGCCGCCGCGGCCGCCCGGGACCGCTCCTGGTGCCGGGCGACCATCGATACAAAAGTCAATATCCGCTCCAAGTACGGCCCGCTCGGCGGTCCGGTCGTCGTCTTCGGGCCGAATAATTTTCCTTTCGCTTTCAACTCGGCTGCGGGCGGAGATTTTGCCGCCGCCATCGCCGCCGGCAACCCTGTCCTTGCCAAGGCCCATCCCTGCCACCCCGGCACGACAAGGCTCTTTGCCGAAATCGCCTTTGAATGTTTAAAAAAAAACCGCCTTCCGCGAGCGACAGTTCAACTGATCTATCATCTTCAAGCGGAAGACGGATTCAGGCTTGTCGCCCATCCCCTGCTCCAAGCGACGGCCTTCACGGGAAGCCGCAGCGCCGGCCTGCGCTTGAAAGAGGCCGCCGACAGGGCGGGCAAGACGATTTATTTGGAGATGTCGAGCGTCAATCCGATATTTATCCTGCCGGGTGCGTTGGCGGAAAAACGGGATCAAATCGCAGCCGAGCTTTCCAGCTCTTGCACGCTGGGCGCCGGCCAATTCTGCACAAAGCCGGGGCTGGTCATCCTTGTTCAGGATAAAAATAGCGAAGCCTTTTTCCGCAAAGTCCAAGAATACTTCGAACAGACGCCGGCAGGATTTTTATTGAGCACAAGTGTGCTCGAAGGAATGAAAACCGCCGTCGAGACCATGAAAAATTCCGGCGCGGAAATTATAACGGGCGGAGAACAACTCGAAGATCCTGGATTTCGTTTCGCCAACACGCTGCTCCGCGTCCCCGGAAATGTTTTTCTCGAACATCCCAACGAATTACAACAGGAAGCCTTCGGCGCAGTCACGTTGTGCGTCTTTGCCAAAGATTTCGGGCAGATGCTTGAAATCGCCGACGGGCTTGAAGGAAACCTCAGCGGCTGTATTTACAGTCACAGCGGCGGACATGACGACGATTTGCACAATCAACTAGAGCCGACTTTGCGCTTGAAAGTCGGCCGTCTGCTTAACGATAAAATGCCGACGGGCTTGGCCGTTGTGCCGGCCATGGTTCACGGCGGCCCCTTCCCCGCCACGGGCCATCCGGGATTCACATCCGTCGGAATTCCGGCCTCCATGCTCCGTTTCGCCGCGCTCCGTTGTTATGACAATGTGCGCCAGGACCGGCTCCCGCCTGAACTGCGCGATAAAAATCCCACGGGCAAAATGTGGCGCCTCATCGACGGCCAGTGGACTCAGAAGAACGTGCCATAACGCGGACAGAGTGGACGAGGAAGAGAGCCTAATCGGTGAACAGGGTCCGTCAGTTTTAAACGGCTTTGACATATCTTTGAGTATTCCTATAGAATGCAAGAGCGTAACAATTGACACAAAGGAGGGTAAACCCTATGAAAAAATTTACGCTTCTGGCTTTGGCCGTCGCATCGCTGTTTCTCGCGACCGCTCCCAATCTATCCGCTCAAACCGAATTCGCCTTGGAATGGGGCGTCATCACGGACAAATCGTTCTCGTTCAAACCCTTTCTCTGGACCGCAGGACTAACTCTGGATTTTTATTTGAATCCCGACTTTTCCCTGAGCCCTGAAGTCTTCATGATTGTCCAAAATTTCGATTTCGGCGGCTTCTTCCTAGCGCCCGGAATACTGTTGAATTACCAAGGAACAGACTTCTTCATCGGCGGCGGCCTGACCAAATGGTGGCTGGTTGGATCCGAAGTGGAAGGAGCGTACTCGACCGATGTCGCCTTCAAAGCAAACGTGGGATACAAATCCGCCAATATCAAGCTGACCGTTTTCGCAATAACGTCGTTCAATGAATTTTTCAAGGAACCTGTTTTCGGCGCGACGTTCGCCTTGTGGTTTTAGCCTTTCGCCGGGATTGAGCTTTCAGGCGAGACGTTATTACAAAAACAATTGATCTTTGTACAGCAATCAATTCAGGATTTGTTGTGACAATGGCAGTGAAAGGCAGTTGCTCGAAATAGGAGTTTCTAACGGCACCGGGCTTAGCCGCGCCGCGACTGTGTGAAAATCACCTGCAATGCAAAACCAACTACAAAGCGCGTGGCACCGCCGCTAATCTGCCGCGCAAGCGGCGTCGGCTACAGCCCGAAGTTACGCCGCATCAGATGGGAAAACGCCGCTGAGCAAATTAAATCGCGACTGCGCACTTGGGTTGCGGGTGTATCCGAACAAGTAATAGCCAAACTTTTCCTCAAAGTACAAGACGCCACTGACTTCGGGGTATATCCCGAAGAGACCAAACTCCTTATCAAAGAGACAGATGTGGACCTCTTCTTCATCTACTGCTGCCCTAAAATCACCAAACACGGCTACAATGTACGAAATCCCCAACTCTTGAACCAAGGCCCGGTAGACCTGTGCCTTATGCCAGATGGAACGGTATAGGCGATCAACATTGTCCCTATTCGCGTCTCTCCACACGCACGCTAAACCTTTGGCACGCAGTTGTTCTTCTATCTCAGTCTCCGTGGCTTCGTCAATATGGAAGTTCGTCAATTCCACGATAGCGCCGGGTTTTGAATCGTCATTGAGAATGCTCCAATCAGGGGTGCGGCTATCGACCGCATGCTCATACCGTGCCCTGAAACCCCGTGAGCAGAGATAAGCCCCCAGTACCAATTCCCTGAAGGTATGCATTATCTCATCTGAGTTCTGAGGTTGCTCACGAAACTTCTTCACAAACTTCCGTTCATCTTCCTCGCATATGTGCTCAAAGCAGCTATAGATGAACGTGTTAATTTGGCTATTGCCGGCAATTTGGCCGTACTTCATACTGTTTCATTCTCTAACGCTTATAGCGGCCTAACGGGCTGGCATCAGCCTCGGCCTTTGGGAGGGACGTCGGCTGGATGCCGTTGTTGGGCATATTCTTCATACCAACCTTCATACATTTCGGTAGCGAAAGATCCAAAGCGCTCGCAATAGGGATTTTGTCTTGCTTCAGGAGTTTTCTGGCTTGACCATTGGGACACAAATAAAGACCAACTACTTCCTTGTCCTTGAATTGAATTTTGCCAAGATTCCTCGTAGTAAGTTCACCGACGTAAACATCCCGCCATTCAGCGTTATAGAAGTTATCGTTTTCCCTCGAATTAAAGCTCTCATAGCCACCCACATAACTGAGATGCCTAACCATAAGATCCGACTTGGCTATTCCTAACTCTTCCTTCATCTCCTTGTATGCTGTGTCCTCACTCGAGTTATTCCCTTTCACGTGCCCCCCGACTGAAATATCGAGATGTCCTGGAGAATCAGATTTAGCCCAACTTCGCACTTGAAGAATGAAAGTCCTTCCGAACTGTGGACTGTCCCACCAAAGAAGGACATGGGCGCACCTGTGACGCAGACCCAGAAGATGGCACAACCAGCGCGGTGTTGTCAGTTGTGAGGATTTCCCATCGGATCGTACAAGCACAAACAACTCATCAGACCGGTCTTTCACCAAGGCTTTCTTAAATTTCTTCAAATGGTCATGAATGGCATCGAGGCGATCTTGGGACGTCTTATCTCCTCTTTTGAGTTCTTGCCGGAGTTTCTGGAGTTCGCTTTTCGTGATCATTGGTTCTCCCGTGTCTAACGACAGAGGTGAGCGACCGCCGCCAGCACGTGAAGTGGCGCGTGGACGGCGCGTCCGAATTGCCGCTCCGCATCGAGCGAACAAGCGGGCCGCCGGTTCACTCGACCGTTTTTGTTAGGCCGCTCGGTCATGGTGTTGTGTCCTTAATGCTCGTAAAGACGTCGTCCAAGAAGTGTTTGCATGTCTCAATCACGTGCTCGATGAAACGATCGGACAAGGTGAACTGCCTGATGTTGTCGAGAGAAATGTCGCTGGACCATCTGGTCATAAACGCATCAATCTGCTTTCTTTTAGAGTGATCCTCTGGAAAATGTCCTGTGTTGTGGACAATAATGTTCCGGATGTGGTTTAGCGCCAAAATGTCTTGCCAATCTGTCCCGTTGTCGGGAAACGACACTCGGACTACCTTCTTGAGGAAGGTCTTCGCCCGCGTGATTCCTTCGTCGCGCAAGTCGCTCGGCGACAAGTCAAGCTTCCGAGAATTCCGAAGATGGTCAGCGATGCGAAGTATTGTGTGCTCTAGCAGCGAATACGTATGCACGAATAGCGAATAGCGCAGAATTCTTGGGAATGTCTCGCCGAGTCGATAGAAGTCATCATAAGCCCACTCATAGAGCTCCATCCGCTGCTCTTCAGTCATTGTGGATGCCCGCTCTTCTGAATCTTTCTCAAGTCTCCGCTTCTCCTCCTCAAGAGCTCCCTCCAACGCGTCTGCGTACCTTTTCAGTTCCTCGAGCTCCGCCTCGACGAGCTGTCGATACATTTGCAACCAGCGCGTAGGTGAAAATCGCATATTAGTGCGTGTAGCGGCCTAACTATTATTGGGCAGCAATCTCATGTTTCTTGACCATGCGCAAGTACTTGAAGTCATTCACTCCATCCGGATTCTTGTGCCAGTCGTGATGCTTCTCTGAGTGATCAGCAAAAGCCAGTGCATTGTTGTAGTACTTGGCATGTCTCTCGGAGGTGTTCATCTGATTCAGCACATCACGCAATGGTTCCTCACGCGTATCTCTCCAACGCCGAGGCCAATCAAGTGCAAGTGGCGCACGAAGGGCTTCCTTTCCTTCCTTCACGGGAATCTCGTACTCGATGATCTGAATCGGGTTCAGTTCGGCAATAAAAGGATTCCATGTACCCGAAGCGGTAAAAGCGACGCCGATCCAATCCTGGGCTTCTTCCAACTCATGCGCATCAATAATAGGTTCGCCGAGATACATTCCATTGGCCTTGTGCATCACTGCCTCGCCCAATGCGATTGCTCCCCTAAGTGGTACACGCATGGATAGTGCTTCACATACCAAGTCCGCACAACGTTGGACGAAGGGACCCGCTAGGAGCCGTTCGAGCGGCATCCAGAGCATAATGGTGTCACTGAAGTATGTGTAGCGAATGTCTGCCGAGAATAGAACAGGGCACTGAGTTCCATCACCGACATCTCTGGCTCCAAGGCACATCATTAGTTCTTTCTCAATTACGCTCGTAACCATTTCCTGATAGAGAGAGAAGATGGATTCTATCCCGTCGTTTCGTAGCCGGTGCGAAAAACCGAGAACATCGAAGAGCGCTATCATTACTGGCATCTTAGTGGGCGTCGGCCCTTCGCTGAAAGGTTCTCTGTTCTTCTCTTGATCTCTCATGTCACCCTCCTGATGCCCAACGGCGCGGTTCAACGGCGGCGCACCAGCGCCGACCGTTGCGGCCGCTGGTTGGGTGTATTTTAGTCTCCACTTAGCTTCTTGTATGCAAGTTCAAACAGCGGCCTAAAATGAGGAATCTTCGTTTTCCCTGGATCGATGTAGAAGACAGCCTCCTTCCATTCGGTTTCATATCTTGTCATGGGAATACC